>Ga0153923_100010_pt1 | contig 133912 bp, 122 predicted proteins | sample TSNJ007MetaG_FD_104682 | JGI IMG/M metagenome (GOLD analysis project Ga0153923, IMG submission 104682) | Attine ant fungus gardens microbial communities from New Jersey, USA - TSNJ007 MetaG | ecosystem: Host-associated > Fungi > Mycelium > Unclassified | place: USA: New Jersey, Brendon T. Byrne...
GGCTGCGCCAAACGGTCGCTGCGCTCCCACCCCCGGATAAACCCCTCCACTCAGCCTGCCGACGGGCCTTGAGATCAAAAGCTTTACTCGAGCTAACGCTCATTGTGTTGAGTGGGGCGGCTTCGCCGCATGGGGTGCGCGCAATCTGTACTGTAGGAGCCAGCCTGCTGGCGATGGCGGCCTACGAGCCGACCGGTCTCTATCTGAATGCACTCATTCCAACTGTGGGAGCGAGCTTGCTCGCGAAGGCGGCCTGACAGCCGACCAAATCCCAAACTGAATACACCCAATCTCCTGTAGGAACTGCCGAAGGCTGTGATCTTTTGATCTGCTTTGGCTCTGGCTCTTGATGTGGCTTTTGATCTTCAGCCCCTTCGGCAGGCCGAGCGTAGGTGTCCATCAGGGGGTAGGCGCGCAGCGCCGTGCGGCGAAGCCGCATACATCGAGAGGAGGTGCAGCGAAGCAAACCGTAGGCGATGCCCCCTGATGGACACCGTAGCGAGGGAACACTGAGCCTAAGCGAAGTGCCGTACGCCGGGGCAAAGCCTTTTGGGTTACCTTTTCGGCGTTTGGAAAAGGTGACTCGCTGTAAGAGCGAAACCGCCAGCGGCAGCACCCGCAGCAACGGATATGCCCCCAATCCAACCATTGACCGGTCACCACCCGATGCGTAGCCTTGCACCTTCGAGGTTCTTCGGCCCACGCCGAAGCTAAGAAGGGAACGCGGTCAAAGCCGCGGCTGCCCCCGCAACTGTGAACGGTGAAGTTCGTTGCCACGCCACTGCCAGCTCAATCCACAGAGCCCGCGGGAAGGCGCAGCGAATGCCGGGCCCCGCGCCTGAACACCGTCAGCCAGGAGACCTGCCTCGTCACAGATTTCTCACTACAACCGGGCGGGGTGATCCGGTGGCGAATTCTTCCGCGCGCACGCTCGCAGCGGATCTCGTCCCGTATGCCCGCCACCTTGCCAAAGGGCATCCGATGAAAACACTGGCCAAACTCCCCGTCACCATCGTCACCGGTTTCCTCGGCTCGGGCAAAACCACCTTGCTGCGACACATGCTCGACAACGCTCAGGGCCGTCGCATTGCGGTGATCGTCAACGAGTTCGGCGAGTTGGGCATCGACGGTGAAATCCTCAAACAATGCACCATCGGCTGCACCGAAGAAGAGGCCACTGGCCGCGTCTACGAACTGGCCAACGGCTGCCTGTGCTGCACGGTGCAGGAGGAATTCTTCCCGGTGATGCGTGAACTGGTCGCCCGTCGCGGAGACCTCGATCACATCCTGATCGAGACGTCCGGTCTGGCCCTGCCAAAACCGCTGGTACAAGCCTTCCAGTGGCCGGAAATCCGCAGCGCCTGCACTGTGGACGCGGTGATCACCGTGGTCGACAGCCCGGCCGTGGCCGCCGGCACTTTCGCCGCGTTCCCGGATCAGGTCGATGCTCAGCGCAAACTCGACCCGAACCTGGATCACGAGTCGCCGCTGCACGAACTGTTTGCCGACCAACTGGCCAGCGCCGATCTGGTGATCCTCAACAAGGCCGACCAGACCAGCCCGGAAGACCTCGCTCGCGTGCGCGCTGAAGTCGCCGAAGAACTGCCGCCAGCAGTGAAAATCATCGAAGCCAGCAACGGTCGTCTGCCGCTGGACGTGCTGATCGGTCTCGGCGCCAGCTCCGAAGAACACATCGACAGCCGCCACAGTCATCACGATCACCACCACGACGGTGATGACGATCACGATGACCATGATCACGACGCCTTTGATTCGATCTCCATCGAACTGCCGCAAGCCGACGAAAGCCTGCTGCTCGACGCACTGACGCAACTGGTGGTCCAGCACGGAATCCTGCGCGTGAAGGGCTTCGCGGCGATTCCGAACAAGCCGATGCGCCTGTTGATTCAGGGTGTGGGCACGCGTTTCGACAAGCACTTCGACCGCCAGTGGGGCGCTGACGAAGCGCGCGTCTCCCGTCTGGTGCTGATCGGTCAGGAACTCGACGCCGCGCAACTCGAAGCGCAACTGCGCGCCGCGCTCAGCGTTTAAGCCATGCACCTGCTCAGGACCCAGCCCGGCGGTTTCGTGTCGGATGACAACATTGCCGACCTTGGACAAACCCCCGCCGAGCTGGTGATCCTGTGCAGCGGCGATTCCAGCCTGGCGCTGCTCGCCGAAGCCGCGCAGCAGTTGCCTGAGGATTATCCGAGCCTGCGTCTGGCCAACCCCATGCAGGTGCAGAATCATGCCTCGGTCGATCTGTATGTCGATGAGGTACTGCGTCACGCCAAGGTCATTCTGATTTCGCTGCACGGCGGCATCGCTTACTGGCGTTATGGCGTCGAGCGTCTGGTGGAATTGTCCGAACGCGGCGTGCAGGTGATTCTGGTGCCGGGCGATGATCGTCCCGATCCGGAGCTCAGCGACCTGAGCACCGTGCCCGCCGAAGATCGCGACCGCCTCTGGCAGTTCCTGCGTCAGGGCGGCATGGGCAATGCGCTGGACTTCTTCCATTGCCTGGCCAACCGCTGGTTGGCGCGCGACTACTTCTGGGGCGAGCCGCAAGCGCTGCCGCGTACGGCGATTTACCACCCCCAGAAAAACACCGCCGCACTGTGCGACTGGCAAGCCGAATGGCTGCCCGGTCAGCCGGTCGCGGCGGTGTTGTTTTATCGCTCGCATTTGCAAGCGGCGAACACCGCATTCATCGATGTGTTCTGCCAGCGCTTGCACGCGGCGGGGCTCAATCCGTTGCCGATCGCGGTTGCCAGTTTGAAAGAACCCGGCTGTCTGAGTGTGGTCGAGGACTGGTTGGACGAGGTCGAGGCGGCGGTGATTCTCAACACCACCGGCTTCGCGCAATCCAGCCCGGAAGCGCCGCATCTGCGGCCGTTCCGGCGCAATATTCCGGTGATTCAGGCGATCTGTGCCCAGGACAACGAGCCGGGCTGGCGCGACAGCGAGCAGGGTCTGGGGCCACGGGATCTGGCGATGCACATCGCCTTGCCGGAACTCGACGGGCGCATCATCAGCCGGCCGATCAGCTTCAAGGACCTGGCCTGGCGCAGCGAGCGCAGTCAGTCCGACGTGGTCTGCTATCGGGCGCAACCCGAACGCATGGATTTTGTCGCTGAACTGGCGCGGCGCTGGAGCGATCTGGCGCGGCTGCCGAACGCGGAAAAACGCATCGCGCTGATCCTCGCCAACTACCCGACCCGCGACGGTCGAATCGGCAATGGCGTCGGTCTCGATACGCCAGCGGCCGCGTTGAATATCCTGCGCGCGTTGCAGGCGGAAGGCTTCCCGTTGACGGCTGAGTTGCCGGACAGCGGCACCGAACTGATCCAGCAATTGCTCGGCGGCGTGAGCAACGACCTCGACAACATCGACCTGCGTCCGTGCCAGCAAAGCCTGGCGATGGATGCCTATCTGGCGATGTTCAACGCGCTGCCGGAAGCCAATCGCGCGGCGGTGCTGGAACGCTGGGGCGCGCCGCAAAACGATCCGATGTGCCGCGACGGGCGGATGATGATCGCCGGGCTGCGTTTTGGCCTGACCTTTGTCGGCATTCAACCGGCGCGCGGTTATCAGGTCGATCCGAGCGCGGTGTATCACGACCCGGATCTGGTGCCACCCCACGGCTATCTGGCGTTCTATTTCTGGCTGCGCAACACCTACGGCGCGCACGCGGCGATTCACGTCGGCAAGCACGGCAACCTCGAATGGTTGCCGGGCAAGGGCGTCGGCCTTTCGGAAAATTGCTGGCCGGACGCATTGCTCGGGCCGCTACCGAACATCTATCCGTTTATCGTCAACGACCCGGGCGAGGGCGCCCAGGCCAAACGGCGCACACAAGCGGTGATCATCGACCACCTGATGCCGCCGCTGACCCGCGCCGAAACCTACGGCCCGCTGCGCAATCTGGAACTGCTGGCCGACGAATATTACGAGGCGCAACTGCTCGATCCGCGTCGTGCGCGGGAGCTGCAGCGCGACATTCTGCAACTGGTGCGCGAGACGCAGATCGATCGCGAACTGCAACTCGACACCGGTCTGGACAGCGACGCCGATGCAGCAATCTGGCTGCCGCGTCTGGACACCTATCTGTGTGATCTGAAGGAATCGCAGATCCGCGATGGCCTGCACATTTTCGGCGAATCGCCGACCGGGCGTTTGCGCATCGACACGCTGCTGGCGTTGCTGCGCATTCCCCGAGGCGATGGCAAGGGCGCGCAATCGAGTTTGCCGCGGGCGTTGGCCAAGGCGTTTGAGCTGGGGTTTGATCCGCTGGACTGTGCATTGGCCGATCCGTGGAACGGCCCGCGCCCGCCGGAGCTGCAAAACGTCAGCGACGAAATCTGGCGCACCGCCGGCGACACCCGCGAACGCCTTGAGCTATTCGCCACTCAACTGATCTCCCAAGCACTACAAATCCCCTGTGGGAGCGAGCTTGCTCGCGAAAGCGGTGGGTCAGGTACATCAATGTCGACTGACACGACGCTTTCGCGAGCAAGTCGAATCGTCGCACCGTCGCTCCCACAAGGGGCAGGATGGGTCGAAGTCAACGCGATTCTGGACAACCTGCGCGAAGTCGTCGCGCCACGCCTCGACGCCTGCGGTCCCGCCGAAATGCGTGGTCTGCTCGACGCCCTCAACGGTCGCTTCATCCCCGCCGGCCCAAGCGGCGCACCCAGCCGTGGTCGTCTCGACGTGTTGCCCACCGGGCGCAATTTCTACTCGGTGGACGTGCGCAACCTGCCGACCACCACCGCGTGGCGCATCGGTTTCCAGTCAGCCACGCTGATTCTCGAGCGGCATTTGCAGGATCACGGCGATCACCTGCGCCAGCTCGGCTTATCGGTGTGGGGTACGGCGACCATGCGCACCGGCGGTGACGACATCGCTCAGGCCATGGCGCTGATGGGCGTGCGCCCGGTTTGGGCCACCGGCAGTCAGCGCGTCGATGATTTCGAGATTCTGCCGCTGAGCCTGCTCGACCGGCCACGGGTCGATGTCACGCTGCGGGTCTCGGGCTTCTTTCGCGATGCTTTTGCCAATCTGATTCGCCTGTTCGACGCCGCCGTGCAAGCGGTGGCAGCGCTGGACGAACCGGATGACCTCAATCCGCTGGCCGCGAAGGTGCGCGCTGAACGCGAGGCGCTTTTGCAATCGGGGCTGGATGCCGACGCGGCGCGGCGCCAGGCCGGCTGGCGGATCTTCGGCGCCAAACCCGGTGCCTATGGCGCGGGTGTACAGGGCGCGATCGACGGTCGCCTGTGGCAGAGCCGCGAAGATCTGGCCGAGGTCTACCTGAACTGGGGCGCCTACGCGTACGGCGGGGCGGACGAGGGCACCGCCGCCCGCGAACAGTTCGTCCAGCGCCTGAGCCAGGTGCAGGCGGTGTTGCAGAATCAGGACAACCGCGAGCACGACTTGCTCGATTCCAACGACTATTACCAGTTTCAGGGCGGCATGCTCGCGGCGGTGGAAACCCTGCGCGGTCAAGCGGCGGCCAGTTATCACGGCGATCACAGCCAGCCGGATCTGCCGAAAATCCGCACCCTGAAAGAAGAACTCAATCGGGTGATCCGCTCGCGGGCGGCCAATCCGAAATGGATCGACGGGGTGAAGCGTCACGGCTATAAAGGCGCGTTCGAAATGGCGGCGACAGTCGATAACCTGTTCGCTTTCGACGCCACCACGCAACTGATCGACGATCATCAGTACGCGTTGCTGGCGGACGCCTATTTGCTCGATCCGGCGACCCGTGACTTTGTCCGCGAACACAATCCGCATGCCCTGCGCGACATGACCGAGCGCATGCTCGAAGCGCAGCAGCGCGGAATGTGGCAAGAGCCCGGGGCCTATAAGGAAGCCCTCGAAAACCTGCTGCTGGATATAGAAGAAGACACCTGACACACCGCAATCCCCTGTGGGAGCGAGCTTGCTCGCGAAGGGTGTGTCAGACAGCATTTCTGTAGCTGAAACACCGCTTTCGCGAGCAAGCTCGCTCCCACAGGAAATAGGCTTGGCTCCAACGATCTTCCGACAGACTACCGACCATGACCGAGTATTGATGATGACCGACACCCCGCATTTCCCGCTATCCGCCGTGGTCGGCGCCGATGACCTGAAACTCGCCCTGTGCCTCACCGCCATCGACCCGAAGATCGGTGGCGTGCTGATCGAAGGCCCGCGCGGCATGGCCAAATCCACCCTGGCCCGTGGCTTGGCTGATCTGCTGGCAAGCGGACAATTCGTCACCTTGCCGCTGGGCGCCACCGAAGAGCGTCTGGTCGGCACCCTCGATCTCGATGCTGCGCTGAGCGAAAGCCGTGCGCAGTTTTCCCCCGGCGTGCTGGCCAAGGCTGACGGCGGTGTGCTGTACGTCGATGAAGTGAACCTGCTGCCCGATCATCTGGTGGATCTGCTGCTCGATGTGGCGGCCAGTGGCACCAACCTGATCGAGCGCGACGGGATTTCCCATCGGCATTCGGCGCGATTCGTCTTGATCGGCACGATGAACCCGGAAGAGGGCGAACTGCGCCCGCAACTGCTCGACCGTTTCGGCCTGAACGTCGCCCTCAGCGGTCACACCGCGCCGACCGAGCGCGGGCAGATCATCCGTCGTCGACTGGATTTCGACAGCGATCCGCAAGCGTTCTGCGCGCAGTGGGAAGCACAGCAGCAAGCGTTGCGCGAGCGCTGCGAACAGGCGCGCATCGCTTTGGCGAGCATACCGTTGGATGACGATGCGTTGGCGAGCATCACCGAGCGTTGCTTTGCGGCGGGTGTCGATGGCTTGCGCGCCGATCTGGTCTGGCTGCGTGCGGCCCGTGCGCATGCGGCATGGCGCGGCGCTTCAGCAATTGCCGAGCAGGACATCGAAGCAGTAGCGGAATTTGCCCTGCGTCATCGTCGTCGTGAATCGTCTTCTTCCAGGTCTCAGCCACCCGCGCAAAACCCTGCCAGTAGCCAGGCCGAACCGAGCGAGGGGCAGGGCCAGTGGGGTGATATGCCCGCCCCGGCACTGGCCACCGGCGCCCGTCGCGAAGTGCCGAGCTGGCCAAAAAAGTAACCGGCATTCGTCCCCGATCCGACGCGGGGGCGAATGCCAGACCCCGCGCCGGACAACTCGACCACGGACGTCAGGGCCAGCGCCACGCCGCGCGCAGCGGTCTGGTGAACTGGCCGGGGACGTTGCTCAACGGTCGGCCGCAGACACGCGCAGATCTGCAATTTCAGCTGCGCACTCGTGCTGCCCATGAATTGTGGCTGGTGATCGTCGACGCCTCGGCCTCGACGCGTCGGCATCAGGCACTGAGCGATGCCAAGGGCTTGCTCGCGCAATTGTTCGATGATGCTTATCGTCAGCGCGCCCGCCTGGCATTGCTGACCGCCAGCGGCAGCGCGCCGAAATGGCAGGTGCAAGGATTGAAGGCGTCGAGTGGCTTGCGCGCCTGGCTGGAGGCGTTGGGTGCTGGCGGTGGCACGCCGTTGGTAGCAGCGTTGATGCAGGCGCAGCAATGGCTGGTGCAGCGACAGAAGCGCTTTCCCGCCGAGCAGCAGCGCTTGCTGGTGGTGACGGATGGGCGTTTGAAAGTCTTGCCGCCGCTGTCGCCACTGGAGTGTCCGGGGCTGTTGATCGACATAGAGCGTGGGCCGATCCGTCTGGCTCGGGCGCGAGAATTGGCGATGGCGCTGAATGTGGATTATCGGCATATCGATGATGTGTGAAGTCTGAACAGGCCTCCTCGCGAGCGGGCTCGCTCCCACAAGGAATGTGAACGCTGCTTTACCTGTGGGAGCGAGCTTGCTCGCGAAGAGGCCACCTCGGTTCAAACGGATATCATCAAAACTTGCAGCGCTGCTCTATGCTCCACCCCAGCCCAATCACAAGGAGTGAATCATGCGGGTACTGGTCGCCAATCCTCAGGACGATTTTCGCGTCAAAGCCTACGCCGGCACCAACGGCGTATTACTCGCCATGGACCTGGCCGAACCCCGCCGCAAAGGCTTGCTCGGGTTTGCCATCGAAAAGCAGCAGGGCGACAAACCGTGGTTGTTCCTGTTCAACAGCCTGACGTTTCCCGGCAAGGCGCACACGTTCCCCCAGTATCACGCCACACCCAGCGATAAGGCGCCGCTGCAGAAATTCCGCTGGGCCGATTACGCGGTCAATCCGGGCACGACGATGCACTATCGCGTGCATCTGGCCTACGGCACGGCGGATGCGCCGCAACTGGGCGAGTCACTGGAGCTGAGCATCACCAGTGACGACGGCCACCCAGCCAACCAGAGCGTGATCTTCAACCGTGCCGTGGCCGCTAGTCAGGCCTTCCAGCGCAAGTTTCCCGACCTCGACGCGCAGATCAGCGCCAACAAGAACATGCCCATCGAAGCCTGGCCCGACGCGGCACGACTGTGGCTGGAGAACGGACTGCTGGAGCGATTGCTCGGGTACATCGAGCGTGCCGTGGACGCCAATTGGGCGCTGGATATCGCGATTTACGAGTATCAGTTGCAGGCGATCATCGATGCCGTGAACGCGGCGTTCGCCCGAGGGGTACAGGTGCGGGTGCTGTATCACGCCCAGCCTGATGACCCGGATACAACCCTCAACGAAGCGAACCTTGCCCAATTACCGGCGGCAAACAAGCGGGGCCGGGTCACTCACAATATTTTTCACGACAAATTCATCGTCCTCAGCCGAGTCGATGGCGCCGGTCAGCGGCAACCGCAGGCCGTGCTGTGCGGCAGCACCAATTTCACCGCCAATGGCGTGTATCGTCAGGCCAATGTGGTGCATACGCTCGACGATGTGACGATTGCCACTGCCTATCTGCAAACGTTCGATGAGGTCTGGGCCAACCCCGCCGACGTCGCTGCGACGCGCAGCTGGATCACCGAGCACAACCCGATGAACCCGACGCAGCCGCTGTTCGCCGGGTTCTCGCCACGCAGCGGTGGTGGTGATTTGCGTGAGTTTGTCGAGATCATCGAGGCGGCCAGGAAGGACGTGCTGTTCGTCACCGCGTTCACCTTGCCGGACGCGATCCTCAACGCGCTGCTCGGCAAACCGCATGACGACATTCTGCGTTACGGCCTGCAAAACACCGCGAGCAGCATCACCGGTTTTCATGCCGACCGCACCGCCGAATTCGCTGCCACAGCTTTGCTCAACACCGGGCTGGAAGGCTGGCTGAAAGAAAACATGAAGGGCCAGAAGGGCAACCTGCTGGTGCACACCAAAGCGGTGGTCACCGACTTCACTACCGACGCGCCGACCATCATCAGCGGCAGCCACAACCTCAGCACCTCGGCCAGTAACGGCAATGACGAAAATTACCTGATCATTCGAGGCGATACCGACCTGGCGGACCGCTATGGTCTGGAATTGCTGCGGTTTTATGAGCATTACCGCTTTCGCTATTTCGCGAAAAAACTCGAGTTGAAGCAGGTGAGTCCGTTGGCGGTGGATGACAGCTGGACTCACGATTATTACGTAGAGGGAGATTTGCGCCAGCTGTCGCGGTTGCGCTTTGCCGGACGATGACAGCCAACTGTAGGAGCTGCCGCAGGCTGCGATCTTTTGACTTTGTTTTTTTAAGGTCAAGATCAAAAGATCGCAGCCTTCGGCAGCTCCTACAAGGGGGGGCGGTTGGCTGTTGATACAGATTTTGAAATGATTTGCCGCTGTAGAAAATGTGCCCTGAGCCTGTACGCTCCAAGGCCATTTTTCATTCAGGATTTGCATGAACACCCTCTTGGAGCCTCCCAGTCGCATTTTCTCCTCGCGCCATGGCGCGGTCTTGACGCACTCGCAGTATCCGGTTTTCCGACTCCCGACTATCGTTGACAACGCGGCTTCAGAGCCTTCGCGTTGCACTTTGCCGTGCCCGGCAGCCTGAATTCACTGAAGAGAGATCGAGACATTTTATGGAATGGTTAGCGGATCCCACGGCCTGGTTAGGCTTGTTGACTCTGATCGTGCTGGAACTGGTGCTGGGTATCGACAACCTGGTGTTCATCGCCATCCTGGCAGACAAGCTGCCACCGCATCAGCGCGATCGTGCGCGGATCATCGGCCTGTCGTTGGCGCTGATCATGCGCTTGGGCCTGTTGGCGAGTATTTCCTGGCTGGTGACTCTCACACAGCCGTTGTTCGAGGTGTTCGACAAGAGCTTCTCCGGTCGTGACCTGATCATGCTGTTCGGTGGTGTGTTCCTGCTGTTCAAGGCGACGATGGAGTTGCACGAACGACTTGAGGGGCACGTCGGCCAGCGCTCGACCAATGCCGCTTACGCATTGTTCTGGCCGATCGTCGCGCAGATCGTGGTGCTCGACGCGGTGTTCTCTTTGGACGCGGTAATCACTGCAGTCGGTATGGTGGATGAACTGGCGGTGATGATGATCGCGGTGATCATTTCCATTGCTCTGATGATCGTGGCCAGCAAGCCGCTGACCCGCTTCGTCAATGCGCACCCGACGGTGATCATGCTGTGTCTGGGCTTTTTGATGATGATCGGTTTTGCCCTGACGGCCGAAGGCCTGGGTTTCCACATCCCGAAAGGTTATCTGTACGCAGCCATCGGCTTCTCGATCCTGATCGAGGTGTTCAACCAGATCGCTCGTGCTCGACGCAAGCGCTCGATGCAAGGCATGCGGCCGATGCGTGAGCGCACGGCGCATGCGGTGATGCGCTTGCTGGGCGGACGCAAGCTGGCGGTGGAGGAGGTCGGCGAGGAAATCTCCGACCTGCTGGACGACGGTGAAGCACCGAGTGCGGAGCTGTTCGACCGTCGTGAGCGAGTGATGATCAGCGGTGTGCTGCAACTGGCCGAGCGGCCGATTCGCAACCTGATGACCGTGCGCGCCGACGTCGACACCATCGATCTGGCCGACGACGCCGAAACGATTCGCACAAAATTGATGCACTCGTCGTATTCGCGTCTGCCGCTGATTCGCGACGGCGCGGTGGATGAGCCGCTGGGCTTCGTGCACAAGAAGGAACTGCTCAAGGAATACCTGGCCGGTACCGAGCCGAATCTGGAGCACCTGGCGCGCAAGACCATCAACCTGCTCGACAGTTATTCGATTCTCAATGCGCTGGAGCAGATGCGCACGGCGTCGACCCACATCGCCTTCGTGGTCAACGAATTCGGTGACTTTGTCGGCGTGTTGACCATGACCGACATCCTTGAGTCGATTGCCGGCGAGCTGCCAGATGCCAGCGAAATTGAAGGTCCGGACGTGATCGAGGAGCAGGGCGGGTTTGTCGTCAGCGGCGCACTGAACCTGACCCGTGTTCGCCAGCGCACCGGGTTTGGTGCTGAGCCGACCGAGGACTATCAGACCCTGGCCGGACTGGTGATGAGCCTGCTGGATCGCTTGCCGATGAAGGGCGACCGGCTGCAGTACGAAGGCTGGCAAATGACCGTGGTGGCCGTGGAAGAGCGACGGGTGACGCGGGTGTTGCTGGCGCGTGACGCTGCTGTGTAATGCTTGGCTGTCTTGCCGGCCCCATCTCCAGCAGGCTGGCTCCCGCATTGGTCTGTGTACCTGCACATTCCCTGTGGGAGCGAGCCTGCTCGCGAATGCAATCTGTCCTGCACCACAAAATCACTGATGAAAGGTAAAGCGATCCTTGCCCGTATGCTTTGACTGATACAACGCGTCATCCGCCTTGACCAGCGCCTGATTCAAGGTATCGCCATCCTCCACCCGAGCCACACCCATGCTGATCGTGACCGGGTGCTGCGTCGGTTGTTCGCGCACCACCCGGCACAACTCGCCAGCCAGCGCCTCGACATCCTCGCGCCGCACACCCGTCAGGTAAATTGCAAACTCTTCGCCACCCAGACGCGCGAAATCGTGCTGCGCCATCACCGTTTTGATATCGGCGGCCACGCGTTTCAGCACTTCATCGCCAATGTCGTGACCGTACCTGTCATTCACTTTCTTGAAGTTGTCGATGTCGATCATCGCCAGGTAATGGTCGTGCTCGCGAGGGACCGCTTGCAGGTGTTTTTGCGCGACGGTCATGAACGATCGACGGTTAGGGATTTCGGTCAGCGTGTCGTTATAGGCCTGATCCAGCAGCAGCCGGGACATGATGTAGTTGTAGAGCTTGGCCTCACGCAGTTTGAGAAAGGTGTAGATCGTCAACGAGCAGAGAAACACGCTGTAGCAGGCGGTCATCACGCCACGCAGCTCAATCAGGGTGGTGGGGGTGTTGATGAACGGATTGAGTACCAGCCAGATGATGGCTTGCGTCGCAAAGAACGCCCAGCGACTCAGTGGCAACACCGAGACGCTATACAGCATGCTGGCCGCAGCGAGTACCAGCCAGGAGCTATGAACGGCAGGCGGGATGCCGGTGACGATCAATCGCACGCCAACGGTAAGGCCGAGTACGAACAGCAGCGTGATCACGTCAAAATACCGGGCCTTGCGGGTGAAGCCCAGCACCACGGTCAGCGTTGCAAAGAACGTGACGAAGGCCATCGAGCGCCAGGTGAAGCCCTGTTCACCGAGGAAACTGACGACCAGATCGAACACCAGCCAGATCGCAATACTGGCGGCGTAGATCAGCAGGCTGAACGTGTGCAGCCGTTCGAATTCATGCTGGATGAACTCGGCCCGCAACTCGGCGGGCGCGGTTTTTTTCAGTACCTGCTCTTCAATGAGTTTGTACATTGCTGCTTTGCTGTTTGCGCTGGTTGTCGAGGATCACCCGGCCCCACGGGCGGTAACGCAGGGAAAATACCGCGCTGGCGTGGCAGCCTGTGGAGGTCGCATCGGGCGGCGCAGGTTCGGCACGAAAGGCCTGCCCCTCGGCACTGACCTGCCGAAATGCCTCGCGCACGATGCCCACGGAGCAGGGCAGTGCATTGGCGTAACCGCTGCGTACCACCGGTGACAGTTTCTTGGTGCCAGCGCCATCCTGCCACCACACCTGAATCCCGCCGGCGCTCAGTTCGCCCAGCCATTGCCCGTTTACCCCCGGCGCGAGTTTGCCGGCGCTGAATGCACTGATGTGCAACGGTGCATCGAGCTTGCTGGCGAAATCCTTGAGCTGGCGTTGCAATGTGGCTCGGCGATCTGTCGCCAGGAAGTGCAAGTCGTCCAGCTCCAGTGGCAGATACCAGCCACTGACTGGCAGCTTCCAGTCCTCGCGCAATGTTTGCTGTTGCGCCAGTGACTGGCCCAACTGTGCCTGCCAGTAGGTGCCGAGGCCGGCACTGTCGAGTTCGTCGATGCGCTGGTAATAGGCCGGATCCATCTTCAACCCGAGCACCAGTTGCAAGCCATGTTGTTGCGCCAGTTTCAGACTGTTGGCGAGCCAGCCACTGGCGCCGCCAAAGTCCGAATCGCCATAGGCTGTCCACTGCACGATCACGGTGCGGGCACCCTGACGCGCAGTGTCTTGCCAGATTTGCTGCCACTGAGCCTGACTGAGGCTGGCATCGACATTCAGCGGCTGGTAAAACACGCGCTCGTCGGCACGCACAAAGACTGCGCCAAGCAGCAGACAGAAAAACATCATCCAGCGCGCCATCAGAAATTCCACTCCACGCCCAGTAACACACCGTTGCCACCGTCATACAGATTGCCGCCCAGCGATTGCTGGTACTCGGTGCGCACCGTCAGTTTCGAGCGGTAAGCGTTGTAGCGATCATCGTCGTACCACCATTGCCAGCGCAGACCGACCCCGGTGCGCAGATCCTGGCGCCAGTCGTTGCTCGGGTCCTGACTGGCGAATTCGAGAAAGCCATACGGCATGATCGTCTGTGCGGCGTTGGACGGCAGCTTCCACGCATGCCCTTGCTGGAAACGCGACAGCCACTGATGGTCGCCAGCCTTGGTCCACCACGCGGCATCCAGATAGAGAAAACGCTCATCCCAGTCGCTTTCATCGACGCGCCAGTCATTGCGGTACTGGCCCTGATCGAGGAACGAGGCCGTGGCGCGCAGCAGGTAGTCGGTGGTGGTGTGGCCGTCCTGACGATGATCGTCGAGCTGATCGGAGAGCTTGTGCGGATTGATCATCTGCCCAAGGCTCAGGCCGTGATTGTCCTGCTCATCGAACTGGCTCTGCTTGTAGATTTCAGCGTAGAGGTTGATGTTTTGCGTGCCCCACGGCTTGTAGCGCAGGCCGACCCCCGCCGCAGCGGATTCAGCGTAGCTGGAGCGGCTCTGACCACCGAGCAGAACCCGCCCGTAGACTGACAGCGTGCTGCCCGCACGACTCGGTTCTTCGCCCAGCGCGTGGTCCCACATCGCCACTTGCACGTTCTGCGAGCTGGCACTACGGCGTGTACCTTTGCTGTTGTCGTCGCGCAGGAAATCGTTGGTCGAGACCCCTGCCGGCGACCAGGTGCTGGCGAGGGTGAAGCTGTCACGACGCGACAGGGTTTCGTGGGCGCGACGCTGGCGGTAGCGCCGGGCTTCCATGCTGCCGTCTTCGTCGTCGGCGGCAACCGGGTTCTGCTCCAGATCAATGACCCGACGCAGTTCCTCGCGGGCCGAGGCGCTGTCTTCGACTTCGTCATAACGCCACGCCAGGGTTTCGCCGAGACGGTAATCCTCAGGGAAATCCCGGGTGGCTTGCTGCAGGTACGGAATCGCCCGGGCGCGTTCTTCGCGAGTCGGCGCGCCGGACAGGCGCATACCGTAATCGGCGCGGTAACGCGGGTTGTCCGGCTCACGGCGTACCGCCTCCGCCAGCCACGCATTGCTTTGCGTCAGGTCGCCGGCCTTTTGTGCAGTGACAGACGCGGCATAGAAATGCCCGGCATCCGGCGTTTGCTGCAAGGCCTGACGCTGGCGCTGCAAGGCTTGGGCATGATCGCCACGGGCATCGGCAATCGCTGCGCCGAGCGCCCATTCGTTGGCACCGCGAGTCCTGCTTTGTTGCCAGTAACCCTCGGCAGCCTGGCTGTCACCGGCATTCAGCGCGCTACGGCTGGCGGTCAGGCGGGCGTTGTCGCTGAGTTCGGCGGCAGGAATGCTGCGCCAGATCGCCAAGGCACCTGCGGAATCGCCCGCAGCTTCCAGTGCGTAGGCCAATGGCAAACGGCTGCTGCGGTCACCGAGTTTTTCCGCTTGCTGGTAATAAACCACCGCTTCACCGGGGCGATCCGGCATGGCGCAACGGCCGAGCGCACGATAATCGCCAGCGGCTTGCGGGTGATTGCCAAGCGCTTGCTGAACAGCATTGCACTGACCGTTTTCCGCCAGTTGCGCAAGCAATTGGCCGCGAGTGGCACCGTCGATATGACGGATCAGTGATGCCATCCGCTGCTGCTGTGCGGGCGTGGTCTGTTTGGCTGACGCGTAGATTCCGGCCAGACGCTGCAGCGCGGTGCCTGGCAGGCGTGCGCCGAAGCGGTCATAGGCGTTTTCCAGCAGTTCCTGCGCGTGGGCTCGATCGCCGCTGTCGAGTGCGAGGAAACTGGCCTGATTCAGCGACGCCAGATTGCCGGTCTGACGGTAGTGGTATTCCCACAGGGTTTGTTCCTCTGTACGACGCCCCATGGTTTGGGCCAGTTGCGCGCGGCGTTTGACCACCGCCGGGGTCTGTTGCTGCCCGGCGAGCCAGACCATGACCTTGCTGCTCTGGCCCTGTTCCTGCCAGACATCAAGCAGTTGCGCCTGTCGCCGACTCTCCCACGGTAGCGGCAAGGTTGTGCTCTGCAGCAGATCGGTGGCCTGCAAGCGCTGGGCGAGCACCAGCCACGCTTGTGGATCATCGCTTGGCTGGCAACTGCGCAATTGCGTCAGTGCTGCTTCCGGGTCGTGACGCGACAACCAGTCGGCGGTTTCCAGGCAGGGGCGCTGCAGGTCGTTGCTCAGGCGTTGAACGCTGGGCACATCGTCGGTCTGGCGTGCCAGTTCCCACAGCCGCTGGCGTTGCGCCGGATCCGCCAGATCCTCTGCAGGCAGCGACTGCAGCCAGCGCTGAGCCTGTTGATCGTGGCCCATGGCGATGGCGCGATCGACCATCGCCAGACGCACCTTGCGCGCGGCTGCAGGACTTGGGGCCTGTTGCAGCAGTTGTTGCAGCGGTTTTTCGTCCAGGCGCTGCACATAGGCGTTGGCCAGACGTAGCCAACCCTCGGAATCCAGTTGCTTGCGCGCCGCGAGCGGTGCCAGTTGCTCGATGGTGCCGCTCCAGTCGCGCAGTTGCTCGGACCAGTTGGCGCGGGCCAGACGCAAAATATTGTCGTCGCCCTTGGGCGCCAGTTGCGCCAGCCAGTCGTGGGCCTTGGCTGCGCCGCCGAATTTGGCCAGGCTCAGGCTGTAGGCCTGCCACAGGCGCACGCGGTCATTGAGGTCGCTGGTCGCCATCCATTGCTCGACCTGGGTGCTGTTCGGCGGATCCTGTTCGATCCAGGTCAGACGCAAGTCCAGCGTGGCTTCGCTGTCATTGGCCGGTAAGGCTTCGACGGCGTCCTTGTAACGCCGCTGTTTAGCCAGCGATTCCACCAGCAACGCCCGCGCTTCGTCGTTCTTCGGGACCTTTTCCAGCAGATGGCGCATCAGCCGTTCGACTTCTTTCCAGTTGCCTTTTTTGGCTTCGCGGTAGCTGCGATCCATGTAGGGATAGCTGCGGAACTGTTCAAAGTCGCTCAGGGGCGCGGCGTGCAGCGGGTAGGCGCTGCTCAGGACGAGCAACAGGCTGCCCATCAGCAAGGTGTGACGATGTACGGGTTTCATGCGACCTCCCGGACGATGCGGTAAGCCGCTTGTTGTTCACTGGCCTGATCGGCCAGGGCTTGCTGGAGTACTTGCTCCGTGATCATGCCGCGGGAAATCAGGTGTTCGCCGAGGGACATCTTGTCCGCGTCGAAGTCGATCAGCGCCTGATTGAACAGGGTCGGCGGCACCATGCCGCGCACCTGCAGCAGGTTGCCAAGCAACACCTGATGGCGGCTGACGCGTTCCAGCAGGGCTTCGTCGTCCTGATGGCGCTCGAGCACTTGCAGCATATGACGCACTTCCTCACTTTGCCGGTGGCTGGCGTACCAGTAGCGAATCCCCAGCGTCACGCGACCCTGTGGGGCCAGTCGGCAGCGCACCGGGCGTTTCAACTGGCGACTGATTGCGCCGAGCGAAACCTGGCTGACCGGGCCTTCGGAGGCCAGCACCAGAGTCTCGCCTTCCTCGGCGACCGGCAGCACGCCGTAGTGGGTCGCAACCCGGCGCGGCACGGCTTCGATCAGACGTTTATCGAGCTTGAACGGATTGAGCGGTGCCCATTCCAATTCGAGCTGTTCGGCCAGTTCTTGCACCAGTTGGGTGCTGTTGATGTACTCACGCAGCAGCAGTTCACGGCCCAGACGGCGACGTACCGGGCTGGTGATCGCGGCTTCGAGTTGCTCTTCGGTGAGCAGGCCTTTATCCACCAGTCGGTGACCCAAGGGGGTACGCTGGGCCTTGGTCAATGCCGGAAATTCGTGGGTTGTCTTGTCCCAGGCTACGCGCCGCGAATCGCCCATCTCCATGACCTGACGCAGTGCGCGCAGGTTGGCGAAGAAGTTGACGAAGTTGCTCCACATCATGCGGGGTGCCGAGAGCAGGCCTTCGACCAGCCCGTAATAGCGGGTGACGAACCAGCCACGCTGAAACAGCCGGTTGAGCAGCATGAAGCCGTTGAGCCAGAGCAATACCGAAAGCAGCGAGCTGTCGGAGAGAATCGATGGATAGCGCCACGAGTCGGGCGAAATCACCGTAATCAGCCACATCGCGATCAGCACCACGAACAGCAGGTTGACCAGAAAACTCAACATGTAGGCAATCAGCCCGCGCCGGTCACGCCACAGGAAGTAGTTGAGCAGGCCCTTGCGGCTCCAGCCGAGGTTCTTGGTGCCCTGAAAGACGATGCCAACGATCCAGCGCGATTTCTGCCGGATCGCATGTTGCAGATCGCGAGGAAAATGCTCGCGCACGCAGATCACTTGGGAGAACTCGCGGTTCATGCCGAGCACCCACGGTTGCTCCAGTGCCAGTTTCGGATCACTGACCGAGTAACGGGCAAAGATGCACTTCATGCCTTTTTGCTTGAGGCGGAAACCGATGTCGTAGTCCTCGGTGAGACTCTGCACATCGAAGGCGATGCCGTCGCCGTCTTCGAGCAGGGCGCTGATCGCCTTGCGACTGAAGCAGGTGCCGACCCCGGCGCTCGGCACCTGGCCGGTCAGCGCTTCGCGGACGATGACGTCCTTGCCGTGGTTCTCGGCGAACTCGTCGACATAGTGCCCGGCGGTAAAACCTTTCCATTCGGGGGCGTAGGGGTAGACCGGGATCTGGATCAGGTCCTTGTTCGGCAGCAAATAATTGAACAGGCGTAATTCCATCGGCGAAATCACGTCTTCGGCGTCGTGCAGGATGAAGCCGGCGAACTGGATTTTCGCCTCGCTTTCAAAGCGCAGGATCGCGTCGATGATGTTGTTCAGGCAGTCGGCCTTGCTAGTGGGGCCGGGGCGGGCGCAGACCACTTTGTGCACGTTGGGGTAGTGCTGGCAGACCGCGTCGACGTCGGCCTGGGTTTCGGCGTCGTTGGGGTAGGTGCCAACGAAAATCTGATAATTCTCGTAATCGATGGTCGAGGCGGCCAGACGTGCCATTTCGCCAACCACACCGACTTCATTCCACGCCGGCACCATGATTGCCAGGGGCTTTTCGGGAATGGTGTAGAGCCGCTGTTCGTCGGCGCGCTCGAATTTTTCGTAGATACGCCAGCGTCGGATCAGCTTGCGGAACCAGTAGACCAGGTCGATGAACAGGTCATCCAGACCGAGGATGAACATCAACAGGGCGAGGCCAATCGCCACATATTTAAGAGCAAACAGCACGTACGCAAAGAAGTCGACCCAACCCAGACTCATACGTCGGTACCCGCCGCCGAGCGAGCGCTCAGCCAGGCGTGGAGGCGGGTGGCGATCAGTTCGCTGGCGTGGCCGTCGCCGTAGGGAAAGTGCACGCGGCTCATGCGGGTGTAGGTGTCCTTGTCGTCCAGTAAACGGCTGGACTCTTCGACGATACGGGACTTGTCGGTCCCGACCAGCAGCATGGTGCCGCTTTCCAAGACGGATGGCCGTTCGGTCACATCGCGCAGCACCAGTAGCGGTTTGCCGATGGCCGGGGCTTCCTCCTGCACGCCGCCGGAATCGGTGAGGATGAAATGCGCCCGCCCCATCAACCAGACAAAGTTCGGGTAGTCCTGCGGGGCGATCAGGTAGATGTTGGGTTTGTCCGAGAGGGTGCCATACACCACTTCCTGCACCAGCGGGTTGAGGTGTACCGGGTAGACGAACTGGACGTCCGGGTAACGCTCGGCGAGTTCGGCCAGCGCCTGACAGATGTTGCGAAAGCCATCGCCGATGTTTTCCCGGCGATGGCTGGTGATCAGGATCATCCGGCGCTGATCATCGAGTACAGCCAGCGGCGAGTCGGCGGCGGGCTGCCAGTGGGTTTGTTGCTGGTGATCGCGCATCCACAGCAAGGCATCGATCACGGTATTGCCGGTGATCTCGATGTTGTCCTCGGGCACGCCTTCGCGCAGGAGATTGGCGGCTGTCTTTGAGGTCGGCGGGAAATGCAGGTCGGCGATCACCCCGGTCAGACGCCGGTTGGCTTCCTCCGGCCAGGGGGCGCGCAGGTTGCCGGTACGCAGGCCCGCTTCGACGTGGCCGATCGGCAATTGGCGGTTGAACGCGGCGAGGGCGGCGATGAAGCTGGTAGTGGTGTCACCGTGTACCAGCACGATGTCCGGTTTGATGCGTTCGTAGGCCTGGTCGAGCTGTCCGAGCAGGTTCTGCGAGAGGCCGTTGATGGTCTGGCCCTGAGTCATCACTTGCAGGTCTTCGTCGACCGTCAGTTCAAAGGCGTCGAGCACCTGGGTGAGCATCTCCCGATGCTGGCCGGTGGAACAGATGTTCAGTTGGATGTCAGGCCACTGACGCAGAACCCGGGCCAGCGGGGCCATTTTGATGGCCTCCGGACGAGTACCGAAAACCATCATGACTTTGAAAGACATTGACCCCTCCTGGGACATGGCAACGCTGGGCGCTAACGCCGCGAGCGTGTGTTCTCTTGCTGAGAAATAAAGAAAAGCAGCCGGATGGGAGCTTGTCCAATCCGGCCGGAGGCTTGTGTGTTACCGATGATTTGGAACGAAAGTGCCATCGATTGAATGGCACTTAGGTGGCACTTTCAGCAAAAGTTCCGCTGACGTTGGCGAGGGAGGGTGCAGAGGGTACGCAGGGTATGACGCAGCCAGAGCAGATCATGCTGTGGCTGGCGGGCGAGGGCAGGCGCTTTGGTTCTGCCGATGTGTCGGGCGAAATCTTCACTTAATGTTTCTGCCGTGCCGATGCCTTTGAGCTTCTTCATGAGTTTGCCGTTCTTGTAGAACAGCACAGTCGGCGTGCCGGTAACCAGCGGATGACGCGGCGACTCACGGGTATTGAGCATGTAGATGTTGGCCCGCAGCCGATACGGCTCGGCGACCTCGCGAAACACCGGCCCGGCCCATTCGCAGGCGGGGCAGTGTTCGTTGGCGAAGTACAGGATCACCGGACGCCAGGTTTTCAGGGCTTTGCGGTAGACCGGGGCCAAACTGGAAAGGGGATTGGTAGCACTCATTGAGAACTCCTTTTTCAATGACCTCGAAGGTTCAAAGACGTTAAAGGAGGGGGGCAGAACAGGTCTACTGTCAGAAATTACAGGTGGCCCGTGGATTCGCGAGATTTTTCCCACTTTTTTGAAGGACCGACCCGACACAAAACCCGGAAATGTGGAATGTGGGGACGTGATACCTTTTTCACTCCTCCGAAAACGGAGGTGGGATTTATATCGCAAATCCGAACTTCAATCGCATTGCACCGAATCCGCCCATCCGTGCTCCATCTGGGAACCTGCTACTCGCTATTTGTAGCCTAAGGTAGCGCAGCCCATCGGTACCCGCACCTGATTCCATTTTTCGCATTTCCTGCATCCCGTTGATTCCAAAAACATTTAACCCCTCTACAGATTTCCTGTGATTCCTGTGGCACACTTTCTGCTGTCTATTCCGTAGTAACAAACCGTGTTCCGGTATAGCGGAATAATCATCATCTGGAGTGCTTGCCATGCATCGCCGTCCTTCGTTGTTCAAAGCGTGTGTTTTTGTTCTTGCGGCTTCGTCCGCTGTGATGGGCATGGCCCAGGCAGCCGATAGCAAGCTCGACAGTGTTCTGGCCCGTGGCAAGTTGATCGTGGGCACCGGCAGCACCAATGCGCCGTGGCACTTCCAGGGGGCGGATGGCAAGTTGCAGGGTTTTGACATTGATATCGCCAGGATGGTGGCCAAAGGGCTGTTCAATGACCCGAACAAGGTCGAGTTCGTTGTGCAGTCCTCCGATGCGCGGATTCCCAATCTGCTGACCGACAAGGTCGACATGAGCTGCCAGTTCATCACCGTCACTGCCAGCCGTGCGCAGCAAGTGGCATTTACCCTGCCGTACTACCGTGAAGGTGTCGGCCTGCTGCTGCCGGCCAACAGCAAGTACAAGGAAATCGAAGACCTGCAGGCCGCTGGCGACAGCGTCACCGTGGCCGTGCTGCAAAACGTCTACGCCGAAGAATTGGTGCATCAGGCGCTGCCCAAGGCCAAGGTCGATCAGTACGACAGCGTCGACCTGATGTATCAGGCGGTGAACTCCGGCCGCGCCGACACCGCCGCCACTGATCAGTCGTCGGTCAAATACCTGATGGTGCAGAACCCTGGGCGCTACCGCAGCCCGACCTACGCCTGGAGCCCGCAGACCTACGCTTGCGCAGTCAAACGCGGCGATCAGGACTGGCTGAATTTCGTCAACACCGCCCTGCATGAAGCCATGACCGGCGTTGAGTTCCCGACTTACGCGGCCTCCTTCAAGCAATGGTTCGGTGTCGATCTGCCGTCGCCGGCCATCGGTTTCCCAGTCGAATTCAAATGATCCCGTGAGAGCGGGGCGCCTGAATCGCCCCGCTCAAGGTACTGCTGACCATGAACTATCAGTTGAACTTTGCCGCCGTATGGCGCGATTTCGACACCTTGCTGGCAGGGCTCGGTCTGGGCCTTGAGCTCGCGCTGGTGTCGATCGCCATCGGCTGCGTGATCGGCCTGCTGATGGCGTTTGCCTTGCTGTCGAAGCATCGCGCCTTGCGGGTGCTGGCCTCGGTGTACGTCACGGTGGTGCGTAACACGCCGATTCTGGTGTTGATTCTGTTGATCTACTTTGCCTTGCCAAGCCTGGGCATTCGTCTGGACAAGATCCCGTCGTTCATCATCACGCTGTCGCTGTATGCGGGTGCTTATCTGACCGAAGTGTTCCGTGGCGGTTTGCTGAGCATTCCCAAAGGCCAGCGTGAAGCCGGGCTGGCGATCGGACTCGGTGAGTGGCAGGTCAAGGCCTACGTCACCGTGCCGGTCATGCTGCGCAACGTGTTGCCGGCGCTGTCGAACAACTTCATCTCGCTGTTCAAGGACACCTCGCTGGCCGCTGCGATTGCGGTGCCGGAGCTGACCTATTACGCGCGCAAGATCAACGTCGAGAGCTACCGGGTGATCGAAACCTGGCTGGTGACCACGGCGTTGTATGTCGCGGCCTGTTACCTCATTGCCATGCTGCTGCGTTACCTCGAGCAGCGTCTGGCGATCCGCCGATAGGAGGCTGCGATGTACGAATCTCCCAGTTGGTTGCATGAATTGTGGGTGGCACGCGAGACGTTGCTGCAAGGCTTTCTGACCAGCGTGCAGGTGTCGGCGCTGGCGATACTGTTCGGCACGCTGCTCGGGGTTGTTACCGGTCTGGTGCTGACTTACGGCAAGTTCTGGATGCGCGCGCCATTCCGTTTTTATGTCGACATTATTCGCGGCACGCCGGTGTTTGTACTGGTGCTGGCCTGCTTCTACATGGCGCCGGCGCTGGGCTGGCAGATCAGCGCGTTTCAGGCCGGTGCGCTGGGTCTGACGCTGTTCTGCGGCTCGCACGTTGCCGAGATCGTGCGCGGTGCCTTGCAGGCGTTGCCACGGGGGCAGATGGAGGCGAGCAAGGCGATCGGCCTGACGTTTTATCAGTCTCTCGGCTATGTGCTGCTGCCCCAGGCGTTGCGGCAAATCCTGCCAACGTGGGTCAACTCGTCCACCGAAATCGTCAAGGCTTCGACCCTGCTCTCGGTGATCGGCGTGGCAGAACTGCTGCTCAGTACACAACAGATCATCGCCCGAACCTTCATGACTCTGGAGTTCTACCTGTTCGCCGGTTTTCTGTTCTTCGTCATCAACTACGGCATCGAATTACTCGGCCGGCACATTGAAAAGCGGGTGGCCCTGCCATGACTCAAGCTCAAGTTTCCAACGTTCAGCACGCTCAGCCGCTGCTGGACATCCGTGGCCTGCACAAGCAGTACGGCGCAGTCGAAGTGCTCAAGGGCGTCGACCTGAGCATGCAGCGCGGTAACGTCGTGACGCTGATCGGCTCCAGCGGTTCGGGCAAGACCACCTTGCTGCGCTGCGTGAACATGCTCGAAGAGTTTCAGGGCGGGCAGATCCTGCTTGATGGCGAGTCCATCGGCTATGACGAGGTCGGCGGTAAACGCGTGCGTCATGCGGAAAAAGTCATCGCCCGCCATCGCGCCATGACCGGCATGGCCTTCCAGCAATTCAACCTGTTCCCGCATCTGACAGCCCTGCAGAACGTCACCCTGGGTCTGCTCAAGGTAAAGAAAATGCACAAGGACGAAGCCGTGGTGCTGGCCGAGAAATGGCTGGAGCGGGTCGGCCTGCTGGAACGGCGCAATCACTTTCCCGGGCAGTTGTCCGGCGGGCAGCAACAGCGCGTGGCGATTGCCCGGGCGATTGCGATGAACCCGAGCCTGATGCTGTTCGACGAAGTCACCTCGGCGCTCGACCCGGAGCTGGTCGGTGAGGTACTCAACGTGATCAAGGGTCTGGCCGAAGACGGCATGACCATGTTGCTGGTGACCCACGAGATGCGTTTCGCCTTCGAGGTCTCGGACAAGATCGTGTTCATGAATCAGGGGCGCATCGAAGAGCAGGGGCCTCCCAAGGAGCTGTTCGAACGCCCGCAATCACCGCGTCTGGCTGAGTTTCTCAAGAGCACGCGGTTCTAATCTTTGTTTTGTAACCAGGAGAAGTACCCATGAGCATTACTCGATACGGCACCGGCAGCACGGCCGCTGGCGGTCAGCCACGTCCCTTCGCGCGCGCCGTCGAAGCGGACGGCTGGCTGCACGTGTCCGGCCAGGTGCCGGCGGTGGATGGCGAGATCATCGTTGGCGGCATCGTCGAACAGACCCACCAGACCATGAAGAACCTGATCGCGATTCTCGAAGAGGCCGGTTATGGCCTGGAAGATGTGGTGCGGGCCGGCGTATGGCTGGACGATCCACGGGATTTCAGCAGTTTCAACAAGGTTTTCGGCGAGTACTTCAAACCCGAGCACGCCCCGGCGCGGGCCTGTGTACAGGCGAGCATGATGGTCGATTGCAAGGTCGAGATCGATTGCATCGCTTACAAGAAAAAGGTTTGAGTGATGGCTACCCCTCACCCTAACCCTCTCCCGGAGGGAGAGGGGACTGATCTGTATCGATGCGAATTTTGCGTATGACGCTTACATTTACATCGATACGGTCAGGCTCCCTCTACCTCCGGGAGAGGGCGGGGGGTGAGGGCCTCGATCCAACTGACACAACACCTCAGGCCAGTTACCATCCCGGCACTTTTTATGGGAACCACTGACATGACCGAAGACACCATCAAACGCCGGGCCCGTGGTCTGGACCGGGCGTTCGATATCCTCGATTTCCTCAAGGAGATTGGCCAGCCGCTGCGTCCGAACGACATTGCCAATGGCATCGGCAGCCCGAAATCCACGGTCTACGAACTGGTGGCGTCGCTGCTTGAGCGACGGATTCTGGAGCCGGTGGGCAAGGACGGTCACGTCTATCTCGGTCGCCAGTTGTACTTCCTCGGGCAGGCGCATCTGCGCCATTTCGACCTCAGCCGCGAGGCCGATCACGCCTTGCAGGAAATCGTCAGCCAGACCCGGGAAACCGCGCAGATGTGCCTGCTCAACGGGCGCAAATACACGGTGGCATTGATGAAGGAGGGCGAGCGGCATTTCCGCATTTCCTCCGACATCGGCGAAAACGCGCCGATCCCGTGGACCGCGTCCGGACGCCTGCTGCTGGCGCATTTGAGCGACCAGCAGATCATCGACCTGATCGACGAAGACGACTACATCCTGCCCGACGGCGAGCGCCTGCCGCTGGAGCGCTTTCTGGCAGAGATCCGGCAGGCCGGCATCGACGGTTTCTTCTCCTTCGACAGCGTGGCCGACACCTTCACCCATTGCTTTGCTGCTCCGGTCAAAGACCCCAGTGGCATCGCCATCTGCACCCTGTGCATCGTCGCCCCACGGGCCGATGCGAAGAACAATTACGACGACTATCGCCGGGTGCTGATCGAGAGCGCCAACAGCCTCGCCCGGCGCATCAACGAATAACCGCGGCTGCCTGCCGGCCGCGACAGTGAGGAGTTCAAGCATGACGACTGCCATCAATACCGCTGTGGAAAAGGGCGACGCTGCCATTGGCGCGCAGCTTGTGCGTGACGTCAGCCTGCCGGCGCTGGTGCTGCACCGCGAGGCGCTGGAGCACAACATTCGCTGGATGCAGAAGTTTGTCAGCGACAGCGGCGCCGAGCTCGCGCCCCACGGCAAGACCAGCATGACCCCGGCACTGTTCCAGCGTCAGCTCGATGCCGGAGCGTGGGGCATCACCCTCGCCAGCGCCACCCAGACCCGCGCTGCTTATGCCCACGGTGTACGTCGGGTGCTGATGGCCAACCAACTGGTCGGCACGCCGAACATGGCGCTGATTGCCGATCTGCTGGCAGACCCGGATTTCGACTTCTACTGCATGGTTGACCACCCGGACAACGTCGCCGATCTCGGCGCCTACTTCGCTTCGCGCGGGGTCAAGTTGAACGTGATGATCGAGTACGGCGTGGTCGGCGGCCGTTGCGGTTGCCGCAGCGAACAGGAAGTCATCGCACTGGCCCAGGCGATCAATGCGCAACCGGCGCTGGCCCTGACCGGCATCGAAGGTTACGAAGGAGTGATCCACGGCGATCACGCGGTCAGCGGCATTCGCGAATTCGCCGCGTCGCTGGTGCGACTGGCGGTACAACTGCAGGACAGTGGTGCGTTTGCCATTGCCAAGCCGATCATCACCGCCTCGGGTTCGGCGTGGTACGACCTGATCGCCGAGTCGTTCGAGGCGCAGAATGCGAGCGGACGCTTCCTCAGCGTGCTGCGCCCGGGCAGTTATGTCGCCCACGACCATGGCATCTACAAGGAAGCGCAATGCTGCGTGCTGGATCGTCGTAGCGATCTGCACGAAGGCTTGCGCCCGGCGCTGGAAGTCTGGGCCCACGTGCAATCGCTGCCGGAGCCGGGTTTCGCGGTGATCGCCCTCGGCAAACGTGATGTGGCATTCGATGCCGGACTGCCGGTGCCGCTGCTGCGCTACAAGGCCGGTGTGTTGCCGGCGGTCGGCGATGACGTTGGCGCATGCAAGGTGACAGCGGTGATGGACCAGCACGCGTTCATGAACGTGGCGCCGGGGGTTGAGTTGCGGGTGGGCGATATCATTTCCTTCGGCACCTCGCATCCGTGCCTGACCTTCGACAAGTGGCGGGTGGGGTTGCTGGTGGATGAGCAGTTGGTGGTGGTCGAGAGCATGGTGACTTGTTTCTAAGGCTTGGAACAGCGTTGCGGCCAATCGCTGGCAAGCCAGCTCCCACAGGGATCTCATGAACTGTGAAGATTGTGTGGGAGCTGGCTTGCCAGCGATGAGGCCGGATCAAACACCACCGAATCAGCAGAGACGCCACCCAATGACCACCCTCAGCCCCCTGGGCCCGAACACCCCGCGCATTGCCCTGATCGGCGAGTGCATGATCGAACTCCAGCACCGCGCCGATAGCAGCCTGCAGCAAAGCTTCGGCGGTGACACCTTGAACACGGCGGTCTATCTGTCCCGCGCCCTCGGCGAGAAAGCCCAGGTCGATTACGTTACCGCGCTCGGCGACGACAGCTTCAGCGACGCCATGTGCCAGACCTGGGCCGATGAAGGCATTGGCCTGGATCTTGTGCAGCGATTACCCGGTCGCTTGCCCGGCTTGTACTGCATTCAGACCGACGCCAACGGTGAGCGGCGTTTCCTTTACTGGCGCAATGAAGCGGCGGTGCGCGATTGCTTCACCACCCCAGCGGCCGAACCGATTCTGGCGGCGCTGCCGGACTACGACGTGTTGTATTTCAGCGGCATCACCCTCGCAGTACTGGGGGCCAAGGGTCGCGAGCGCTTGATCCAGACCCTGATCGAAGCCCGCCAGCGCGATGCGCGGATCGTCTTCGACAACAACTATCGGCCACGTTTGTGGGCCTCACAGGAAGAGGCGCGGGCGGCCTATCGCAGCGTGTTGCCGCATGTCGATCTGGCATTGCTGACCGTGGATGACGAGCAGGCGCTGTTCCATTTTGTCGATTGCGACGCGGTGTTCGAGGCGTACGCGCAGATCGGCACGCCGGAAGTGGTGCTCAAGCGCGGCGCCGAGGCGTGTCTGATTCGTTGTGATGGCGAGGCGTTTGAAGTGCCAGCGCAGAAGGTCGAGAAGGTGGTGGATACGACGGCGGCGGGGGATTCGTTCAGTGCGGCGTATCTGGCGAGCCGCTTGCTGGGGGGCAGTCCGGTGGAGGCGGCTGAGGCGGGGCATTGGCTGGCGAGTCGGGTCATCCAGTTCCCGGGAGCCCTGATCCCTAAAGAATGAGTGTTCTTGTGGCGAGGGAGCTTGCTCCCGCTCGACTGCGCAGCAGGCGCAAGCCTTATTGGGGCGGCTCCGCCACCCAGCGGGAGCAAGCTCCCTCGCCACAAACGCCCGAAAGCAAAGCCTTCAATCGCGGAAAAACACCTGCACCAGGTGATAGCCGAACTTGCTCTTGATCGGCCCATGCACCGTGCGCAGCGGTTTCTTGAAGATCACCGCATCAATCGCGCCGACCATCTGCCCCGGCCGCACTTCACCCAGATCACCGCCGCGCTTTCCGGACGGGCAGGTCGAGTACTTCTTCGCCAGCACATCGAACGCTTCGCCCTTGGCAATGCGTTGTTTGAGCTGTTCGGCCTCTTCGGCGGTTTTCACCAGAATGTGGCGGGCTTGGGCTTTCATCGTGCGATACCTGTAACGGGGTGACGGCGGGGCGCGGGATTATGCCTCAAGTGACGGCGTTTGGTTGATCATCTCGCGGATCTTGTTGGCCAGCACTTCAATCGAAAACGGCTTGGCCACCATGTCCATGCCATCCTCCAGAAAGCCCTGACGCTCGGCGGCCTTCTGCGCATAACCGGTCATGAACAGCACTTTCAGGCCCGGACGATGCTGGCGGGCGATTTCCGCCAGTTGCCGGCCATTCATCCCCGGCAGGCCGACGTCGGTCACCAGCAGATCCACGCGCAGCTCCGATTCCAGCAGCGGCAGGGCGGCGCTGGCGTCGGCGGCTTCGTGGGCGAGGTAACCCAGCTCCTTGAGCAGATCGAGCACCAGCATGCGTACCGCCGGGTCATCTTCAACCACCACCACGGTTTCGCCACAGGTGGCCGTCGGCGCGGCACCGAGGGTTTCCACGACTGGCCGTTCCGGTTCCAGCAGGTTCAGGCGCGGCAAGTATAGGCGCACACAGGTGCCCTGATTCGGCAGACTGTCGAGGCTGACATGCCCGCCCGACTGCTGGGCGAAGCCATAAATCATCGACAGCCCGAGCCCGGTGCCCTGGCCGATCGGTTTGGTGGTGAAGAACGGATCGAACGCCTTGGCGCGCACCGACGGCGTCATGCCGGTGCCGTTGTCGCTGACCGCCAGCATCAGATAGTCGCCGGCCTTGACCGGTTCGAGGGTGGTGATGTCGTTGCCGTCGAGGTAGACGTTGGCGGTTTCGATCAGCAGCTCGCCGCCATCGGGCATGGCGTCGCGGGCGTTGATCACCAGGTTGAGCAGGGCATTTTCCAGTTGGCTGACGTCGGTGCTGATCGGCCAGACATCGTCGGCAAGGCGCAGCGTGAGTTCGATCGGGTCACCCTTGGTGCGGCGGATCAAATCCTCCAGCGAATGAATCAGTTCGTTGACGTTGAGGGTCTTGCGGTCCAGCGACTGCCGGCGCGAGAACGCCAGCAGCCGATGGGTCAGCGCCGCCGCTCGGTTGGCCGACGACACCGCCGCTTCGGTGAAACGGCCGATTTCATCGGCGCGGCCGTCGGCGATGTAACGCTGCATCAGGTCAAGGCTGCCGATGATCCCGGTGAGCATGTTGTTGAAGTCGTGGGCGATACCTCCGGTGAGTTGGCCGACCGCTTCCATCTTTTGCGCATGGCGCAACGCGTCCTCGGCGCGTTCGCGTTCGAACATCTCGTTCTGCAGGCGCTGATTGGCCTGGGCCAGTTGTTCGGTGCGGGCGCTGACCCGTTCTTCCAGGGTTTCGTTGAGATTGCGCAGGGCTTCTTCGGTCTTCTTCCGTTCGGATTCATCGATCACGAAAATATAGAAACCGTTGACCGCGCCATCGGCGCCGTGGCGCGGCAGGTAATTCATCAGCGCATGGCGGTTGCTGCCATCGCGATGCGGGGTGTACAGGCTGAATGAGCAGGGCCGCCCGGCCAGCGCTTCGGCGATATAGGGCGCGCGCAGGAAGTAGGCTTCTTCGCCAATCACTTCGCGAATGGTACGGCCATACAGTTCCTGCGGCGTGAGGCCGTACCAGTCCAGATACGCCGCGTTGTTCAGGCGAAAGCGCTCTTCGTGGTCGACGTAACTGATGAGGATCGGCATCGCGTTGATGATCAGCTGCAACTCGGTCTGGCTCTGGCGCAGCGCCTGTTCGGTGTGCTTGCGCTCGGTCAGGTCCAGCGCGGCGCCGAGGAAGCGCACCGGTCGCCCGTGGTGATCCTTGTAACAGCGGCCCCGGGCAAACACCCAGCGCAGTTCACCGTCGGCTTTCAGCAGGCGATATTCCTCGGCGTACTCGGTGCCGTGGGTGATGCAATGCTTGATGCTGCGGGCGATCAGGGCGCGGTCCTCGGGGTGCACGCCTTGCAGGTAATCGCTGATTGGCAACAGGCTGGCCAGCGCCGGGTCGATGCCGTGCAATTGGGCGAAATGCGCGTCGGCGATGAAGCGGTCTTCGCCGATATCCCAATCCCAAGTGCCGACCGCATCGGTGGCGGCCAGTGCCAGTTGCAGGCGTTCCTCGGTATCGCGCTGGGCCTTGAGGCTTTCTTCGGAGCGGCGTTGCAGTTCGAGAGCGATGCGTCGGCGCTCGTTGGTTTCGATAGCCGTCACCAGAATCCCCGCCACTTGCGTGTTTTCATCGCGGATGGGGCTGTAGGTCAGGTCCAGCCAGAAGTCGGATTCCTTGCCTTCACGTTGCAGGGTAAATCGTCGTTCGCTGTAGGTACGCACCTGGCCTTGTAGGACGGCTCGATAAATCGGGTCGGTAAAGTCCTGAAGTTCCGGCCATATAAGGTGCGCCGGCTGTCCGAAAGCGTGTGGATGCTTGCTGCCGGCGAGCATCGCAAAGCCATTGTTGTAGATCTGCGTGAGCTGCGGCCCCCACAACAGCAGCATCGGCATCGGCGAGTGAATCACGATGTCCACCGCGGTGCGCAGGCTCTGCGGCCAGGTGCCCGCTGCGCCCAACGGCGTGCGGCTCCAGTCGGTCCGGGCGATCAGGGCTTGGGCGTCATCGGGGGAGGGTGCTGCGTTCATCACATGTATCCTGAGCGTCGGTCAGTGCGTTGGCATCTACTATTCTTGCACTTGCGGTAGACGCTGTATGACCCGTTACGTCACGACACTGGGTCATTTCTGTTAATTGAATGCTTCGCGGGTGCTTTTTGCCATGGAAATCGATGCACTGTTGCTCCGTCTGTCGAGCCAGCACGGCTCTGACCTGTTCCTGTCCACGGGAGCGCCACCCAGTGCGCGCATCGATGGCGTGCTGACGCCGTTCAGCGAGCGGCCGTTCAAGCCCGGTGAGGTCGAGGCCATCGCCAACTCCTTGATGGACGCCGAGCAGCGGCGCGAGTTCGATCGGGATCTGGAAATGAACCTGGCGATTTCCCGTACGGGCGTCGGGCGTTTTCGGGTGAACATCTTCAAGCAACGCAATGATGTGTCAATCGTGATCCGCAACGTCAAACTCGATATCCCGCGCTTCGAAGACCTGAAACTGCCGCCGGTACTGCTGGAAACGGTGATGCTCAAACAGGGGCTGATCCTGTTCGTTGGCGCCACCGACTCCGGTAAATCCACCTCGCTGGCCGCGCTGATCGATCACCGCAATCGCCACAGCAGCGGGCACATCATCACCATCGAAGACCCGGTGGAGTATATCCATCGACACCAGCGCTCGATCATCAATCAACGCGAAGTCGGCGTCGATACCCGCAGTTTCCATGCGGCGTTGAAAAACACCCTGCGCCAGGCCCCGGATGTGGTGCTGATCGGCGAAATCCGCGACCGCGAAACCATGGAGCATGCGCTGACGTTCGCCGACACCGGGCATCTGGTGCTGTCGACGCTGCATGCGCACAACGCCAATCAGGCGCTGGACCGTATCGTCAATCTGTTCCCCGAAGAGCGCCGCCCGCAGTTGCTGCATGCGCTGGGCAACAATCTCAAGGCCTTTGTTTCGCAACGGTTGGTGCGCACTATTGATGGGCAGCGCCGGGCGGCGGTCGAGGTGATGCTTGGCACCCCGACCATCGCCGACCTGATCCGCCGCAACGAGTTGGGCGAACTCAAGGGCATCATGGAGAAGTCCGGCGAGGTCGGCATGCAGACCTTTGACGCGGCGCTGTACGGGCTGGTGGTGGAGGGCGTGATCAGTGAAGACGAAGCGCTCAAACATGCCGATTCGCAGAACAATCTGCGCCTGCGTTTGAAACTGCACGCCGAGACGGGCCCGGCGCCCGCGCCTTCATCATCAGGCGAGTGGGGCCTGATGGACTGAACACCGTTCCCCTGTAGGAGCCAGCAGGCTGGCGATGGCGGCGTATCAGTTGATATTTGTATGGATGACACTTCGCTATCGCCAGCAGGCTGGCTCCTACAAGGGATCAACGTTAATCCGACAGCTCCGGGCGACTGCGAAACTGCTCCAGCGCCTCAGGATTGGCCAACGCATCGGTATTTTTCACCGGTTCGCCATGCACCACATTGCGCACCGCGAGTTCCACCACCTTGCCGCTGATGGTGCGCGGAATATCGGTCACCGCGACGATCTTCGCCGGCACATGGCGCGGTGTGGTGTTGGCGCGGATCACTTGGCGGATCTGCTGTTGCAGGTGGTCATCCAGTGTCACGCCATCCTGCAGACGGACAAACAGCACCACGCGCACATCGTCCTGCCATTGCTGCCCGATCGCCACGCTGTCCAGCACCTGCGGGACTTTCTCGACCTGACGATAGATTTCCGCCGTGCCGATGCGCACGCCGCCGGGGTTGAGTACCGCGTCGGAGCGGCCGTGGATCAACATCCCGCCGTGGGGCAGTTGCTCGGCATAGTCGCCCTGGGCCCAGACGCCGGGGAACAGGCTGAAATAGGATTTGCGCAGCTTTTCGCCGTCAGGGTCGTGCCACAGGCCGACGGGCATGGCTGGGAAGTGCCGGGTGCAGACCAGTTCGCCTTTTTCGCCGATCACTGCGACGCCTTTGTCATTCCATACTTCAACGGCCATGCCCAGGCTCTTGCCCATGATCTCGCCTCGGCGCACGGGCGACAGCGGGTTGCCGTTGACGAAGCACGAGACCACATCGGTGCCGCCGGACATCGACGCCAGGCACACATCGCGCTTGAAGTCGCGGTAGACGAAGTCATAACTCTGCGGCGACAGCGCGGAGCCTGTGCAGAGCAAGGTCTTCAGGCTACTCAGATCATGGCTGTGCGCAGGCTTCAAGCCGCTGCTTTCCAGTGTCGCGAGAAACTTCGGGCTGGTGCCGAACACGCTGATGCGCTCGTCGTCGATCAGATCCAGCAGTCGTTCATGGCCGGGGTGAAACGGCGAACCGTCATACAGCACTACTGCGCTGCCGACCGCGAGGGCCGAGACCAGCCAGTTCCACATCATCCAGCCGCAAGTGGTGTAGTAGAACAACCGGTCACCGGGGCCGAGATCGACGTGCAGCCCATGCTCCTTGGCATGCTGCAGCAGCACGCCGCCGGTGCTGTGCACGATGCATTTCGGCACGCCGGTGGTGCCACTGGAATACAACACGTACAACGGGTGATTGAACGGCACCGGGACAAAACGCGGTTCGCTGCCGGGTTGGTAAAAGTCGTCCCACAACGTCACGTTGGCGTGGCTGTGGTAATCCTCGACATGGGCCTGCGCGCGAGCGTAGGGGACGATGATCAACTGCTGCAGCGATGGCAGTTGCGCGAGGATTTCGTTGACCTTGGCGGTCTGGTCGATGTCTTTGCCGGCGTAACGGTAGCCGGCGCAGGTGATCAACACTTTGGGTTCGATCTGGCCGAAACGGTCGATCACCCCGTGGGTGCCGAAGTCCGGCGACGAGCACGACCAGATCGCGCCGAGGCTGGTGGTCGCGAGCATCGCCACCAGAGTCTGCCAGGTGTTGGGCATGCACGCGGCCACGCGGTCGCCGAGGCCGACACCGGCGGCTTGCAGGCTGGCCTGAAAACCGGCGACGTGCTCGGCCAGTTCGGCCCAGGTCAGCTGTTCGCGCTGACCGTTTTCCGCCACGGCGATCACTGCAACGGCATCGTCACGACGGCGCAGCAGGTGTTCTGCAAAGTTCAGGGTCGCGCCGGGAAACCATTCGGCACTGGGCATCTGCGCGCCTTCACGCAGGACGGCGTCGGGCTGGGTGTGAAAGCGGATGTCGAAGCAATCGACGATCGCCTGCCAGAACGCTTCGCGCTGATCCACGCTCCAGCGGTGCAGATCGGTGTAGCTGCTCAGGGCCAGGCCATGACGCTGATTGATATCGCGGCGGAACTGATCCATGCGCGATTGGGCGATACGCTCGGCATCGGGTTGCCAGAGGAGGTCGGACATTGGTTTGCCTCTTGTTGTGTTGTGCAAGCACGCAGGCCAGGGTGTAGGACTTAATTCTGTGGCGAGGGAGCTTGCTCCCGATCGGCTGCGCAGCAGTCGTAAAGTGCCGGGGGCGGCTTCGCCACCCAGCGGGAGCAAGCTCCCTTGCCACAGCGGTTTCGCGTCGCTTATTGCGCCAACCAGCCTCCATCAATATTCCACGCCGCCCCCCGCACCTGGCTGCCAGCCTCGCTGCACAGGAACAACACCAATTCCCCCAGATGCTGCGGCGTAACGAACTCCAGCGACGGCTGCTTCTCCGCCAGCAAATCATGCTGCGCCTGCTGCGGATCGACGCCTTTGGCCGCACGATCGTCGATCTGCTTCTGTACCAGCGGCGTCAGCACCCAGCCCGGGCAGATCGCGTTGCAAGTGACGTTGCTGGTGGCTGTTTCCAGGCCAACCACTTTGGTCAAGCCGATCACCCCATGCTTGGCCGCAACATACGCAGCCTTGCCAGTCGAACCCACCTGACCGTGCACCGAGGCAATGTTGACGATTCGTCCCCAGCCCTTGGCGCGCATGCCCGGCAGGCTCAGCCGGGTGCTGTGGAACACCGACGACAGGTTGATCGCGATGATCGAATCCCAGCGTTCCACCGGAAATTCTTCAACGGCGGCCACATACTGAATCCCGGCGTTATTGACCAGAATGTCGACGCCACCGAATTCGCGTTCGGCGTAAGCGATCATGTCGGCAATCTGCGCCGGATCGCTGACATCTGCGGGGTGGTGACCGACCTTGCCGCCGAACTGGCCGACTTCGGCGATCACGCTCGACGCATCACCGAAACCGTTGAGAATCAGGTTGGCGCCGGCCTTGGCCAGGCTCAGGGCGATGCCCAGACCGATGCCGCTGGTGGAACCGGTAACCAGTGCGGTCTTGCCCGAAAGAGTCGTCATGAATACCTCACACAATGCCAGTGGCGTAGAAAGTGCCGATCACTACGAAGACCGCCAGGGTCTTGATCAGCGTAATACAGAAAATGTCTTTATAGGCCTCGCGGTGGGTCAGGCCAGTGACCGCCAGCAGGGTGATCACCGCACCGTTGTGCGGCAGGGTGTCCATGCCGCCGCTGGCCATCGCGGCCACGCGGTGCAGCACTTCCAGCGGAATGTTCGCCGCGTGCGCCGCCGCGATGAACTGCTCGGACATCGCCGCCAGCGCGATGCTCATGCCGCCCGATGCCGAACCGGTGATGCCGGCCAGCAAGGTGACAGTGATCGCTTCGTTGACCAATGGATTGGGAATTTGCTTGAGCCAGTCGGCCAGCACCAGAAACCCCGGCAACGAGGCAATCACCGCACCGAAACCATATTCCGAAGCGGTGTTCATCGCCGCCAGCAATGCACCGCTGACCGCGCTTTTGCTGCCTTCGGCGAGTTTGCTGCGGATCGCTTTGAAGCCGAACACCAGCACCATCAGGATGCCGATCAGCAATGCCGCCTGCACCGCCCAGATCGCCGTGAGCTTGGCGATTTCCGTGGTCACCGGCGTGGCCATCCCCGGCAACGCGAGGCTGTGGGTCTTGCCGTACCACTGCGGAATCCACTGGGTGAACAGCAGGTTCATGATGCCCACTGCCAGCAGTGGCGACAGGGCGATCCATGGGTTTGGCAGCTGCAGGTCTTCGGCAGTTTCCGGCTCGTTACGCAGCTCGGTGCCATAACCTTCGCCGGCGCGCTGGGCCTTGTTGCGTTGGCGCTGCAGGAACAGCATGCCGGCGCAGAACACGAAAATCGTGCCGATCACCCCCAGCCACGGCGCGGCCCATGCGGTGGTGTTGAAGAAGGTGCTGGGGATGATGTTCTGGATCTGCGGCGTGCCGGGCAGGGCGTCCATGGTGAACGAGAATGCGCCGAGGGCGATGGTTGCCGGGATCAGGCGCTTGGGGATATTGCTCTGGCGGAACATTTCCGCGGCAAACGGATACACCGCAAACACCACCACGAACAACGACACGCCGCCGTAGGTGAGCAGGGCGCAGACCAGCACGATCACCAGCATCGCCTGGCGAGTGCCGAGCAGGCGAATCGCTGCGGCCACGATCGAACGGGAGAACCCCGACAATTCGATCAACTTGCCGAACACGGCGCCGAGCAGGAATACCGGGAAATACAGTTTGATGAAACCGACCATTTTCTCCATGAACACCCCGGTGAAGGCGGGGGCGACGGCGGAGGGGTCAGTGAGCAGAACGGCGCCGAGGGCGGCAATCGGGGCGAAGAGGATGACGCTGTAGCCGCGGTAGGCGGCAAGCATCAGCAGCGCGAGGGCTGCCAAGGCGATGATCACACTCATGGAGTGTCTCCAGGGATTGTTATTTTTGTGGGTGTTGCCAGGTAGGAGGGAGCTATAGCGAGATGTGTGCCAGCTTTGTAACGCGTTGAAATATATAGGTTTTGTTGATTTTTTGCGTTGAGCTGTTTGAAGGGCTGTCTCGATAGTGAGACTTTTTCAAGATCTAAAGATCGCAGCCTTCGGCAGCTCCTACATGGAATGTCCGTATCTACCCTGTAGGAGCTGCCGAAGGCTGCGATCTTTTGATCTTGAAGTTAAAGTCTCTTTAGAAAGACAGTGTCTCATTATTGAGACTCGGCGATCCCCAAGGCCACCATTTTCTTGTACAACGTCGACCGCCCCAACCCCAACCGAGCCGCCGCCTCCGGCACCTTGCCCGCACATTGCGCGAGAGCAGATTCGATCAACTGCCGGTCAAACCGCTGCCGCGCCTGGGCAAAAGTTTCTTCCGCCAACGGTACCAGGGTGGTTGCAGACGGACGTTCGACCGGTGTGAAGGTGCCGATCGCAGCGTGAATATCCTCTTCGGTGAGGATCAGGTCATCGCTGAGCAGCGCCGCGCGTTCCAGCACGTTGCGCAACTCACGGATGTTCCCCGGCCACGCATGTTGTCCGAGCAATTCCAGCGCTGCGCGACTCAGCTCATGCTGGCTGCGCAGCTCTTCAAGGATCGCCTCGCTGAGCGCTGGCAGATCGTCGAGGCGCTCGCGCAGTGGCGGGACCTGGATCGGCAGCACGTTGAGGCGGTAATACAGATCGGCACGAAACTCACCGCGCTTGATCGCGGCTTGCAGATCGGTCGACGTCGCCGCGATCACTCGTACATCGCTCTGGATCACGTCATTGGAGCCCACCGGTTCGAACTCCTTTTCCTGCAGCACCCGCAGCAGTTTGCTCTGCAGCGGCAACGGCATGTCGCCGATCTCATCGAGAAACAGCGTGCCGCCCTGAGCGATCTGCAACTTGCCGGTACGACCCTTGCGGTCAGCACCGGTAAACGCACCGGGGGCAGTACCGAAGAATTCGGCTTCCAGCAGCGCTTCGGGAATCGCCGCGCTGTTGATGCTGACGAACGCCTTGTGCGCGCGGGGCGAGGCGCTGTGAATCGCCTGAGCCAGCAACTCCTTGCCGGTGCCGGTTTCGCCGAGCAGCAACACCGGGGATTCGGCGCTGGCGCTGCGGCGGGCGCGGCGTTTGACTTCGAGGCTGGCGCTGCTGGTGCCGATGAAATGGGCGAAGTTGTATTTGGTCTGCCGCGCCCGCAGCAGCGAGCGGGTCGAGGCGAGTTCTTCCTGCATGCTCAGGTAGCGCTTGAGCATTGGCGACAGGCTGCGCAATTCATCGAACAGGGCAAACCCGATGGCGCCAATCACCGCCCCGGCGTCGTCGTGGATTGGCAGGCGCATCACCACCAGGGGCTCTTTCGGTGTGTCCTGCATGTCCAGCAGGATTGGCCGGCCGGTGCGCACCACTTCACGCAGCAGGCTGCCGGGGATCACGCTTTCGCAGGGTTTGCCGATGGCTTTTTTCGCCGACTCCAGCCCAAAACGCCGGGCATAGCGCTCGTTCATCCAGACGATGTTCGCATCACGATCGACAATCACCGTGCCTTCGCTGGACTGCTCGATGATCTCGAACAGCGAGCGGATCGCCAGCGTGCGCACGCGTTGGTAGTCCTTGAGGCTTTCGGAGGTGTTCATGCGTGAGTTGGTCCGGAGTTTGGGTTGTCTGTTCGGGCCTCTTCGCTGGCAAGCCAGCTCCCACAGGTTTCTTTGGTGTACCCCATATTTGGATACAACCCAAATCCCTGTGGGAGCTGGCTTGCCAGCGAAAGTCGCGACTCGGTATCAAGGCAAGCGCCGATTATGCCTACCCCGGATGCGCCGCCGCCAACAGCTCTTTGGTGTAAGGATGCTGCGGCGAGTCGAACACCTCGTGGCTGGCACCGCGCTCGACTACCTTGCCATCCTTGATCACGATCATGTCATGCGCCAGCGCTCGCACCACCGCCAGGTCGTGGCTGATGAACAGGTAGGTCAGGCCATGTTTTTCCTGAAGGTCGCGGAGCAGGGCGACCACTTGTTTCTGCACTGTACGGTCGAGGGCCGAGGTCGGCTCGTCGAGCAGGATCAGCGCCGGTTTCAGCACCAGCGCCCGGGCGATGGCGATGCGCTGGCGCTGGCCGCCGGAAAATTCGTGCGGGTAGCGATGACGGCTTTCCGGATCCAGGCCAACTTCCTTGAGTACACGGATCACCTGAGCATCGCACTCTTCGGCGCTGGACTGACAATGCACCTCCAGTCCTTCGCTGATGATCTGCGCCACGGACATCCGTGGACTGAGGCTGCCGAACGGGTCCTGAAAAACCACCTGCATCTGCCGACGCCACGGTCGCAATTGCTTCTGATCGAGGCCGTCGAGGGCGGTGCCCTGAAAACGGATACTGCCCTCGGAGTCGAGCAACCGCAGAATCGCCTGGCCCAGGGTCGACTTGCCCGAACCGGACTCACCGACAATGCCCAGGGTTTTGCCGCGCTGGATATTCAGGCTGATGCCGTCCACCGCGCGCAAATACTGTTTGCGCTGGAACAGACCGCCGCCGACGATGAACTCGACGCGCAGATCATCCACCTCCAGCACGTTCTCGCGCTCGTCCCGGGGCAGGGCTTCGCCCTCCGGTTCGGCATTCAGCAGCACGCAGCTGTAAGGGTGCTTCGGTTCGGTAAACAGGGTTTCGCACGGCGCCTGCTCGACGATTTCGCCAGCCTTCATCACACACACCCGTTGCGCAATGCTGCGCACCAGATTGAGGTCGTGACTGATCAGCAGCAGCGACATGCCCAGGCGTTGTTGCAAGGATTTGAGCAGCAGCAGGATCTTGCGCTGCACCGTCACATCCAGCGCGGTGGTCGGCTCGTCAGCGATCAGCAGTTCCGGCTCACAAGCCAGCGCCATGGCAATCATTACTCGTTGCCGCTGGCCGCCGGAAAGTTGATGCGGATAGGCCTTGAGGCGCTCTTTGGGCTTTTGAATGCCCACCAGTTCCAGCAGTTCAAGGATGCGCTGTTGCGCCGCTTTACCGCCCAGACCGCGATGCACCAGCAGCGTTTCGCCGATCTGCTTTTCGATGGTGTGCAGCGGATTGAGCGAGGTCATCGGCTCCTGGAAGATCATTGCGATCCGATTGCCGCGTAGCTCACGCAAGACCTTTGGATCGGCGCCGAGCAATTCCTGGCCGCGATAGCGAATGCTGCCGCTGGTTTGCGCATCGCCTTCGGGGAGCAGTTGCAGGATCGAATGCGCGGTCACCGATTTGCCCGAGCCCGACTCGCCGACCAGCGCCAGGCACTCGCCGGGGCGGATGTCCAGGCACAGGTTGCGCACCGCCGGCTGGCCATGGAAGGCGACGTTCAGGTCACGGATTTCGATCAGGTTATCAGTCATGGTCACACTTCAGGATCGAGGGTCGAACGCGTCACGCAGCGCTTCGCCGATGAACACCAGTAAAGAAAGAATCAGCGCCAGGGTGAAAAATGCGGTCAGCCCGAGCCACGGCGCTTGCAGGTTCTGTTTGCCCTGGCCGATCAGCTCGCCCAGCGAGGCACTGCCGGCGGGCATGCCGAAACCTAGGAAGTCGAGAGCGGTGAGGGTGGAAATCGCCCCGGTCAGAATGAACGGCAGGTAACTCAGCGTCGCGTTCATCGCATTCGGCAGGATGTGCCGGACAATCACCTTGCGGTCGCTCAGACCCAACGCGCGCGCCGCTTTGACATATTCCAGATTACGCCCGCGCAGGAATTCGGCGCGCACCACATCCACCAGCGCCAGCCATGAAAACAGCGCCATGATCCCCAGCAGCCACCAGAAATTCGGCTCGACGAAACCGGACAGGATGATCAGCAGGTACAGCACCGGCAATCCGCTCCAGACCTCCAGCAAACGCTGTCCGAGCAGATCGACCCAACCGCCGTAATAGCCTTGCAGGGCGCCGGCGGCAATGCCGATCAGCGCGCTGACGGCGGTCAGCATCAGGGCAAACAGGATTGATACCCGGGCGCCGAAAATCACCCGCGCCAACACATCACGCGCCTGATCGTCGGTACCGAGCCAGTTGACCTTCGAAGGTGGACTCGGTGCAGGTTGATTGAGGTCGTAATTGGGCGTGTCATCGCTGAACGGGATCGGCGGGAACAGCAGCCAGCCACCGTCCTTGCGGATCAGGCTCTGCACATAGTCACTGCGGTAATCGGCCTGGAACGGCAGTTGCCCGCCAAACTCCTGCTCGGTGTAGCGCTTGAAGACCGGAAAGTAGAGCTGGTTCTGATAGCTGACCACCAGCGGCTTGTCGTTGGCGATCAGTTCACCGCCCAGCGTCACCACGAACAGTCCGATAAACAGCCATAGCGACCACCAGCCACGGCGGTTTTTCTTGAATCGGGCAAAACGGCGACGGCCCAGAGGCGAGAGCTTGAACATCAGGCATTCCTCGCGGCGAAGTCGATACGCGGATCGACCAGGGTGTAGCACAGGTCGCCGATCAGTTTTATCAAGAGGCCAAACAGCGTGAAGATGAACAGTGAACCGAACACCACCGGATAGTCTCGGGAAACCGCCGCTTCGTAGCTCATGCGGCCGAGACCATCGAGGGAAAAGATCACTTCGATCAGCAGCGAGCCGGCAAAGAACACACTGATGAACGCCTGCGGAATCCCCGAGACCACCAGCAGCATCGCGTTGCGGAATACGTGGCCGTAAAGCACGCGGCGTTCGCTCAGGCCTTTGGCGCGCGCGGTGACCACATACTGGCGGGTGATTTCATTGAGGAAAGAGTTCTTGGTGAGGATCGTCAGCGTGGCAAAGCCGCCGATCACCAGCGCCGTCACTGGCAGCACCAGATGCCAGAAGTAATCGGCGATCTTGCCCAGGGTCGACAGCGATTCGAAGTTGTCGGATACCAGTCCGCGCACCGGGAACCAGTTTAATGACGTGCCACCGGCAAACACCACGATCAGAAACATCGCGAACAGAAACGCCGGCATCGCGTAGCCGATGATGATCGCGGTGCTGCTCCAGATGTCGAAATGGCTGCCGTGATGCACCGCTTTGCGGATGCCCAGCGGGATCGACACCAGATAGGTGATCAGCGTCGCCCACAAGCCGAGGGAAATGGTCACCGGCATTTTTTCCAGAATTAGGTCGGTGACCGTCGCACCGCGGAAAAAGCTTTTGCCGAAGTCCAGCTGTGCGTAGTTCTTGAGCATCAGCCACAGGCGTTCATGCGCCGGCTTGTCGAAACCGTATTGCTTTTCGATGTCCTTGATCAGTTGCGGATCGAGGCCACGGCTGGCACGCGAAGTGTTGCTCATGGTTTCGCTGGCACTGCCGCCGACACTCGCACCGCCGATCCCTTGCAGATGGGCGATGGCCTGTTCGACCGGTCCACCGGGCGCCGCCTGAATGATCACGAAATTGACCAGCAGGATGATCACCAGCGTCGGAATGATCAGCAGCAGGCGCCGCAGAATGTATGCCCACATCAGTGCGGTCCTCCGGGTCTGCCACGGCCGATTTTTTCGGCGGTCATCTGCTGGTTGGTCAACGGCGTGCTGCTGATTTCCCACCAGCTCTCGATGGCTTCGTCATTGCTGGCCTGGATCGCCGGCATGCCGAAACGGTTCCACCACACGGTGGAGGTGCCCGGCGGGTAATAATTGGGAATCCAGTAGTAGTTCCATTGCAGCACCCGATCCAGCGCATGGGCGTAGTGCAACATGTCGCTCTGGGTCGAGGCGCGGATCAGGCCGTTGATCAATGTGTCGACCGCCGGATTTTTCAGCACCATGTAGTTATTGGCGCCGGGATCGTTAGCCGATATCGAACCGAAGTAGTTGAGCAACTCGCCACCCGGAGACGTGCTGACCGGGTAGCCGGTGACAATCATGTCGTAGTCACGGCTCATCAGGCGATTGACGTATTGCGAGGAGTCGATGCGACGGATATTCAGGTCGATACCGATCTGTTTCAGCGTGCGTTTGTAAGGCAGCAGCAGGCGATCCATGCCGTTCTGGCTGACCAGAAAGGTAAAGCTCAGCGGCTCGCCCTCGGCGTTGACCAGTTGATCGCCATCAGGTTTCCAGCCGGCCTGTTCGAGCAACTGCAGCGCTTGCAGCTGTTTGTCGCGGATCAGGCCGCTGCCATCGGTTTTCGGCGCCTCGAAGACCTGAGTGAAGACCTCGTCGGGAACCTGCCCGCGCAACGGCTCGAGGATTTTCAGTTCGGCGGCATCTGGCAGCTCGCGGGCGGCCAGTGCGGTGTTGGAGAAATAGCTTTGCTGGCGGATGTACATGTTGCGCATCATCTGCCGGTTGCTCCACTCGAAATCCCAGAGCATCGCCAGCGCCTGGCGTACTCGACGATCCTGAAACATCGGTTTCTGCAGATTGAACACGAAACCCTGAGCTGATTGCGGAGCCTCGGTGGCCAGATGGGCCTTCTGCAAACGACCGTCACTCAGCGCAGGGCTGTCGTAACCGATCGAATAGCCGGTGGCGGAAAACTCGCGGTTGTAGTCATAGGCACCGCCGCGCAACACCTGGCGTGCGACATCGGTGTCGCCGAAGTACTCGATGCTGAAGTGATCGAAGTTGTACAGGCCACGACTGACCGGCAGATCCTTGCCCCACCAGTCGGGGTTGCGCTCAAAGGTGATGCTGCGCCCGGAGTCAACCTTGCCGACCCGATACGGGCCGCTGCCCAGTGGTGGTTCATAGCCACCGCCGCCGGCGAAGTCGCGGGTTTTCCACCAGTGCTCGGGAAATACCGGCAGGGTGGCGATGTCCAGCGGCAAGGTGCGGTTCTCGTTGCTTTTGAAGTCGAAGCGCACGGTCAGCGGCGCTTCCACTTCGACGCCTTTGACGTCGGCGAACTGCGTGCGATAGCGCAGGCTGCCCTGGGTCATCAGCAGGTCATAGGTGTAGCGCACGTCTTCGGCAGTGATCGACTTGCCGTCAGCGAAGCGTGCCTTGGGATCGATGAAAAAGCGCAGCGACAGGCCATCTTCCGAGCGCTCCATCTTTTGTGCCACCAGGCCGTAGACGGTGTAAGGCTCGTCCATCGAACGCTGGGCCAGCGGCGAATAGAGCATGCCGTCGATCTGGGTGACGCCGATGCCTTTGTCTATATAAGGCAGGATGTGATCGAAATGCCCGATCTCTATCGCCGAACGGCGCAGGGTGCCACCCTTGGGCGCCTGCGGATTGGTGTAGTCGAAGTGGCTGAAACCGGCCGGGTATTTGGCAGGTTCGCCATAGACGGTCAACGCGTGTTGCGGGGTAGCGTCCACACCAGCGGCGCCCAACAGCAGGGCCACGGCAGTGAACAGCAAGGTAAGGAAAGCCAGTCGCATTGTCAGCCTTAAGCCGGGTGATCGATAAGCGCAATTTGTACGCGAGCGGCGCGTCAGTCGCCAGCCGTATCCTGTAACCAAAACACAACGGCCCACCAAAAGGCGGGCCGTTGCACAGCAGACCGGACGCGGGATCAGTCCTGGCGGCTGGTGACTTCGAGCAGGTGATAACCGAACTGGGTCTTCACCGGGCCTTGCACGACGTTGATCGGCGCGCTGAAGACCACGGTGTCGAATTCCTTGACCATCTGGCCAGGACCGAACGAACCCAGGTCGCCGCCCTGACGGCTGGACGGGCAGGTGGAATTGGCCTTGGCGACTTCGGCGAAATCAGCACCGCCTTCGATCTGGGCCTTGAGTTCGTTGCACTTGTCTTCGCTGGAAACCAGGATGTGGCGGGCAGTGGCTTTAGCCATGGGGAAAATCTCCAATCTATTTCAGTAAAGTGTGGAGCCTACCGGATTCAGTAAGCGATTTCTCGGCAAAGTTCCACTCGGTACATTGACGTACATCTACAGTTGCGCTGCCTTGAGGCGCATCGCGTGCTCGACATAGAGTCCGATGGAATCAAGACCGGGTTTGCGCAAACCGTCTGGACGACGCAGGCTGGCGAGATGATTGAGGGGGTAGTCGGAGCGGATGACCCGGCCCAGATGCGAGCTGTAGCGGCCGACGAAACCATCGTTCTGTCCGGCCTCGATGACAAAATGGCCCGCCAGTGCCCGGCAGACGGCATGTACCGGATCCATTGTCTGTAACAAATCGTCTTGCAGCGTACCGCTCCAGGAATAGTAGTGAACGCCGTTGACCTGCTCCGCACCTTGACCGCCCCAGGTCGCGGGCAGGCCTTGCGGGTACTTTCTGTTGAATTGGCCGACACCTGTGGTCGTCAGAGCGTTGAGTGCCGCCACGGCTTGCTGTGGCAGGGCTTGTTGACCGCTGAGCAGCGACAGGAGGTCCGCGAATCGGCTTGCCAGTTGTTCCGCCACCTGCTCCGGCAGGCTCCCCGGAATCAATGCGCGGCGCAATGCATCAGCGAGTTCCGAGCCGTGGTTGGGGCCGCTGACCGAGGTGACCGAAGCGATTTTTTCCGGCGCCAGCGCAGCGGCGTAACGACAGGCCAACGCGCCCTGGCTATGTCCGATCAGGTTGACCCTGCCGGCGCCTGTTCCTTGCAGAACTCGTTCGATCTGCGACATCAATTGCTGGCCGCGTACTTCGTTGTCATGGGTCGCAGACAGCTGCGGCACAAACACTTGTCCGCCAGCCGCTCTCAGCGCTTGCTTGACATCATGAAAAAGCTCGAAATGGCCGATACGGTCAAACCCGAACAGGCCATGGACCAAAAGGATGGGGTAGCGAGTTGTCGCATTCCGTTGCATGTTCCTGCCTCTTTTGCTGATGCTGGTCAGTGGTTGGTGCGTGCCACTTTAAAACAGGCCTGCGGGTTGGCGATGTCTGAAAAATCCTCGGAGTGGAGGGGAATCTGGACTAAAAATGGTGCGAATTTTCGTTTCTGCTTGAGGGGCTAGTCGGAACATTTGGCAATCTTTTGCCGCGTATGGACCGATTCGCTGCCGTCTGCCTACGTCGTGCGGCGTGTTTACCTCGGGGGTGCGGGGCTTCGGGCTGACTTCGCCCATTCGCTGGATGATGTTCAATGGAATTCGTTCGACGCTGCCTTGATGGTGGCGTTCTATCCAAGGAATGGAGCTGCGAATGTCTATCTACGAAGTCACTAGCGAGTCTTGTGCAATGCCGGCAGAAAATGCCTTCCCCTTGTCGGTTGCCACCGAGGGGGCTGGTCATCTGAGCCTGAAGGTGGACGGTGAAAATCTCGAATTCAGCTATCGGCCGATACCTGCACCGGCGTCATCGCCAACCTTGTACCTGTCTGCCCCGGTGATCGAAGTGTTGGAGGGCGGGATGCTTGATCCTTCTCTGAGCAACGCATTCGTCAGGATTGCGCCATATCCGAACATGCTCTGCGGCGACAAACTGGTGCTGAGCTGGCAAGGGCTCGACGATGAAGGACTGGCTTATAGTCATGAAGCCACTCGCTCGGTAAGCGAAGGTCAGGTGGGCGCGGAAATCGTCTTTGTCATAAAAGGTCAGCACGTTGCGGCGCTGGAGCGTGGCTCACTGGAGGTTTACTGGACGCTGCACAGCGTTGCACTGTCCCAACCGGTGTCATCCCGTCGCCTGCAGCTGGATGTGGGCGATCCCGAGCCTGGGCTGCTTGCACCAATCATTGAAGAAACAGTCGGTGGAACGCTCGACCCATCCCGTGTTCCGCAGGGGACAAGTGTCATCGTCCGGCCGTATGCCCGGATGGCTGCCGGTGACCGCATCAGCCTGTCCTGGCAGGGCGCCGAGGGGATGCCGGTGTTCAATGATGTGCTAATCGTAGAACCGTTTGCCGTTGGTCAGGCGCTGTCTTTCTGGATAACCGCCGATCGCATCTCGGCTCATTCCACACAAGAGGTGAGCGTCAGTTACCGGGTTGAATCAGCAGCGGCGCAGGTGAGGAACTCCGTGAACTCGCGAGTTCTGATCGCACCGTTGATTCGAGGAGATCTTGCGGCACCCCAGGTGCTGGAAGCACAAGACGGTGAGCTGGAGGCTGCAGACACCGTGGACGGGGTTACCGTGGTGATTGGCGATGCCCAGGCCGAGGAAGGAGAGTTGGTGTACCTGAAATGCGATGGCGAGTACTTCAGTCATCGCGATGACCGGGACATCACTCGGGAAAACGCCGGGCAACCTCTGGTATTCATCGTGCCGTACCGCTTCTGGCGCGAGCATCGGGAAACCGTAGTGCAGGTATCGTATTTGGTGGAGCGACTGGATGATGCCAGTCAGGCTTCCGGTATTACCCGCATTCGGGTGCGGGCGTAACCCTGGATTGAGCGATGGTTCGACCTTTGCGGGTTTTTGATTCGACCCGCAAAGGCGGTTCTGACCGTCAGGTTTTAAGCCGTTTGGCCGCGTTCGACAACAACTGCTCCGTTGCACTGAACCCCAGGCAACCATCGGTGACCGATACGCCATAGCGCAGGGCAGGGCTCAAAGGCTGACAGCCCTCGAACAGATGGGATTCGATCATCATGCCGATCAAGGTGCGATCACCTTGCAGGCGTTGTTCGAGCACCTCGTTGAACACGTCAGGCTGGCGCAGTGGATCCTTGCCGCTGTTCGCGTGGCTGCAGTCGACCATGATACGGCTCGGTATCTTCAGGCGGTTCAGGTCGGCATGTACCCGGGCGACGCTTTCGCGATCGTAGTTCGGGCCTTGATGACCACCGCGCAGTACCAGGTGCGTATCGGGGTTGCCGGGCGTCTGAATGATTGCCGGGTGCCCTTGGCTGTCGACGCCGAAGTGTCGATGCGGGTGGGCTGCCGAACGCATGGCATCGACAGCCACGGTTACGCCACCGTCGGTGCCGTTCTTGAAGCCAACGGGCATGCTCAGGCCGCTGGCCATTTCCCGATGGATCTGCGACTCGGTGGTGCGTGCACCGATGGCAACCCAACTGAGCAGGTCGTCGAAGTAGCCGGCGGCCATTGGTTGCAGCAGCTCGGTCGCGATGGGCAGTCCCAGGTGGATCATCTCAAGCATCAATTCACGCGACAGGGTCAGGCCGGCGGCCATGTCATCGCTGCCATCGAGGTGCGGGTCGTACGCCAGGCCTTTCCAGCCGACGGTGGTGCGTGGTTTTTCGATGTAGGCGCGCATCACCAGCAACATCTCGTCGCTGACTTCATGGGCCAGGCGGGAAAGTTTTTCGGCGTATTCGAGTGCGGAACGCGGGTCATGAATCGAGCAAGGGCCGACGACGACCAGCAGACGATGGTCTTCGCCATTGAGAATCGCGCGTACCGCCTGGCGGTGGGCTGCGACTTGCTGGGCGAGGGCATTGCTCAGGGGCAATTGCTGTTTGAGCTGTAACGAGCTGGGCAGACGCAGGGTCAGTGCTTCGTTGGCAGAGTTCAGGGTGGTCAGTGGCAGAGCAGAAACAGACGAGTTCATATTCGGAATTCCTGGGCTGGCGGCGGGTGCTTCCCGCTCACTCGGCCCTACTGGGGTGTTCGACAATTGGCCGTATTGGCTGCGTGTGAGTGCTTGCCACCTGTGGGTGACCGATCGGAGGCGGCAGGCTGTCCCGAGCGGAGGCTGCTAAATCGCCAGGCGGTAAAAGTGTCGTAACGGTAATAAGTGGCGTAGTTCATGTGGTGATTCCTCAAAGTGTCTGGTGTGTTGCTGAAAAATTTCGGGCCTGAAAAAACAAAACCCCCGGTCGGGAGGCCGACCGGGGGTTGAGAATTCTCTGGTAGGCGACCCGTTTTCATGGGCGCCGTGTGGGTATCAGGCGCGCCAGTGGCTAAACCAATACCCAAAATAAAAGCTTGCTGGAGCGCACACGTCATTCGCCCGGGCAGCCGCAACCGAGCGCAGGGCGCTGGCGGAACGAAGCTGTGAGAGGGCGTTGAACATGGTTTGTCTCCGATGAATGCGCCGAGCTTACTAGAGGCCCGTACGCCTGAGCAATCAGAAATTGCTATCGATCATTCAAGGCGTTACCTATCGTTCTGGTGCCTCGGACGTTGTGACACACTGAGATTTTGCGCAAGCCCAAGGATGAATAATGTCGACGTTCACCATTGCTGCAGCCCAATCGTTTTCCGTTGCCGGTGATCTGGCGGCGAACATCGCCCGTCATTTGCGCTTCATGGCCGTGGCGGCTGAGCAGGGCGTCGAGCTGCTGGTGTTCCCGGAGCTGTCGCTGACAGGCTACGAAGGCCAGATGGCCGCCGACCTGGCAATCGATCCGCAGGGCACGGTGCTGCAACCCTTGCGCGATCGCGCTCGCGAGCTGGGCCTCACAGCTGTCGTCGGCATGCCGATTCGCCACGAGGACAGTGCGCAGGTATTGATCGGCGCGCTGACGTTAGCCGGGGACGGTTCTCTCAAGGTTTACAGCAAACAACATTTGCACAGTGGCGAAGAACTCTTTTATGCCTCTGGGGCTGGTGGTTCTACCTTGCGGATAGCCAGCGATACCGTCGCGCTGGCGGTCTGTGCTGATTTTTCCCACGCCAGTCACGCGGCAGCGGCCGCCGAGGTTGGCGCCGACCTGTACGCAGCAGGCGTGCTGATTGGCGAGAAAGGTTATGGCGTAGATAGCGCAATATTGCAGGGCTATGCCCAAAACCACTTAATGGCGGTGCTGATGGCCAATCACGCCGGGGTCACGGGTGGATGGCAATCGGCGGGTCGCAGTGCAGTCTGGTCTGAAAATGGCACGCTGGTCGCCGCCGCGCCAGGCCCTGGTGAACTGTTGGTCGTCGCGCGACGTGATGCCGGCGAATGGCAGGGACGGGTAGTACCCGTGGTGGTGGGGCAATGACTTACCGTTTGCGTCGCGCCGAACAGTCTGATCGGGTATTTGCCCGAGAGCTGACGTGTCAGAACATGCTGCGCTATTACATTGCCCATGATCTGCTGTGGCAGGACGAAGCATTCGACGTTGCCTGGGAAGGCCGGGACAACTGGCTGATCCTACTTGGTGAAATTCCTGTGGGATTTTTCAGTCTCAGTCGCGATCGCCGAGCCTTGTACATACGCGAGCTGCAGATAGCCGAGGCCTCTCGCAGGCAGGGTGCAGGATCCTGGGCGATTGATCAGGTTGTCGCCCTGGCTTGTGGCGAAAAACTCCAGGCACTGCGTTTGACAGTATTCAAAAATAATCCGGCGCAAAGTCTGTATAAGAGAAAAGGCTTCAAGGTGTGTGGCGAGGACGAGTGTTTCCTGAGGATGCAGCTCGATTTCGGTACACCTGTGCTCTGAAACCCACGGCCGGCAAGCCCTCGATGATGAATTGAAACTTTTTAAATGATGCTTGCCGCTAGGTCTGTCCGGCACTTTTTGCTAAGGTGTCCGGCATCCCAATAAGACCATATCGCGAGGTGTCTGCTTGATTAGGGTGCTAGTGGTCGATGACCATGATCTCGTTCGTACAGGCATTACACGTATGCTGGCCGATATCGATGGCTTGCAGGTGGTTGGACAGGCCGAGTCCGGGGAAGAATCCCTGATCAAGGCTCGTGAGTTGAAACCCGATGTGGTTCTGATGGACGTCAAGATGCCCGGTATCGGTGGTCTCGAGGCCACGCGCAAACTGTTGCGCAGTCATCCGGATATCAAGGTTGTCGCTGTCACGGTGTGTGAGGAGGATCCGTTTCCTACACGTCTGTTGCAGGCAGGCGCCGCCGGCTACCTGACCAAGGGCGCTGGATTGCCGGAAATGGTTCAGGCGATCCGCCTGGTATTTGCCGGGCAGCGTTACATCAGCCCGCAGATTGCCCAGCAACTGGCGATCAAATCGTTCCAGCCAACCAACGATTCACCTTTCGATGCCTTGTCCGAACGGGAAATCCAGATAGCCTTGATGATTGTCGGCTGCCAGAAAGTGCAGATCATCTCCGACAAACTTTGTCTGTCGCCGAAAACGGTGAACACTTACCGCTACCGGATCTTCGAAAAACTGTCGATCAGCAGCGACGTAGAGCTGACGCTGTTGGCAGTACGCCACGGCATGGTTGATGCCAGCGCCTGATCATGACTGAAGCATTCGATTCCGGCGCCTTTCTGGCGACAGTCAGTGGGCGTCCCGGCGTCTATCGCATGTTCGACAGCGAGGCGCGCCTGCTGTATGTCGGCAAGGCCAAGAACCTCAAAAAACGCCTTGCCAGCTATTTTCGCAAGACCGGGCTGGCGCCGAAAACCGCTGCGCTGGTCGGGCGTATCGCGCAGGTCGAAACGACTATCACCGCCAACGAAACCGAGGCCTTGCTGCTTGAACAGACGTTGATCAAGGAGTGGCGGCCGCCGTACAACATTCTGTTGCGCGACGATAAGTCCTATCCCTATGTCTTTCTGTCTGACGGTCAATTCCCACGTCTGAGCATCCACCGTGGCGCGAAGAAGGCCAAGGGCAAGTATTTCGGCCCGTACCCGAGCGCCGGGGCGATTCGCGAAAGTCTCAGCCTCTTGCAAAAGACCTTTTTCGTCCGTCAGTGCGAAGACAGCTATTACAAAAATCGCACGCGCCCGTGTCTTCAATATCAGATCAAGCGTTGCAAGGCGCCTTGTGTCGGCCTGGTTGAGCCTGAGGTCTACGCCGAGGATGTACGCCATTCGGTGATGTTTCTCGAGGGGCGTAGTCACGCCCTGACCAATGAGCTGTCAACCGCTATGGAAGAGGCGGCGATCAATCTGGAATTCGAGCGTGCTGCCGAGTTGCGTGACCAGATTGCCTTGCTGCGCCGGGTCCAGGACCAGCAAAGCATGGAAGGTGGCACGGGCGACATCGATGTTATTGCAGCCTTCGTCAACCCGGGCGGCGCTTGCGTTCATTTGATCAGCGTGCGTGGCGGTCGTGTATTGGGCAGCAAGAACTTCTTTCCGCAGGTTGGTATCGAGGAGGAAGTTGCCGAAGTCATGGCGGCGTTTCTCGGTCAGTACTACATCAGCAGTCCGGAGCGCGACCTGCCCAGCGAGTTGATCGTCAATGTGGTACCGGAAGACGCTACAGCCCTGATCGAAGCCATCCACGAGTTGCGCGGTCGTGAACTGACCATCAGCCTTCGGGTGCGAGGCACACGGGCGCGCTGGCAGCAGTTGGCGGTCACCAATGCCGAGCAAGCGCTGGGCGCACGCCTGGCCAACCGTCAACACACGGCAGCGCGCTTCGATGCGCTGGCTGAAGTGCTGAATCTGGATGAGCCGCCACAGCGTCTTGAGTGCTATGACATCAGTCATTCCAGTGGTGAGGCCACCGTCGCTTCCTGTGTCGTGTTCGGCCCGGAAGGCGCAATCAAGTCCGACTATCGTCGCTACAACATTGAAGGCGTCACGGCGGGCGATGACTATGCGGCCATGCACCAGGCGTTGACTCGGCGCTTCAGTAAACTGAAGGACGGGGAGGGCAAGCTGCCGGACATTCTGCTGGTCGACGGCGGCAAAGGTCAGTTGTCGATGGCCCGTGACGTGCTCAATGAATTGGCGGTGCCGGATCTGATCCTGCTGGGTGTGGCCAAGGGCGCAACACGCAAAGCCGGCTTCGAAACTTTGTATCTTAATGATGCCGCCCATGAGTTCACCCTGCGCGGTGACTCACCGGCACTGCACCTGATTCAGCAGATACGTGACGAAGCTCACCGCTTCGCAATTACCGGCCACCGTGCGCGGCGCGGCAAGACCCGCCGCACCTCGACGCTGGAAGGCGTTGCGGGTGTCGGGCCGACCCGGCGTCGGGACTTGTTGAAACATTTTGGTGGATTGCAGGAGCTGTCTCGTGCAAGCATCGAAGAGATCGCCAAAGCACCGGGGATCAGTAAAAAGCTCGCAGAGTCGATTTATGCAAACCTGCATAGCGAGTAGAATGCCAACTCACCTCGTAGCCAGTTGTGCCGATGAATATCCCTAATCTGATTACCGTTCTCCGCGTCCTGCTCATCCCGATCTTCATTTTGTTGTTTTACCTGCCTTACCAGTGGAGCTACATGGCCTCCGCCTCGGTATTCGCCTTTGCGGCGGCAACTGATTGGCTGGATGGCTATCTGGCCCGCCGCCTGGAACAAAGTACGCCGTTTGGCGCATTCCTCGATCCGGTTGCCGACAAGCTGATGGTGGCGGTCGCCCTGGTATTGCTGGTGCAGGAACACGGCAACTTGTGGCTGACACTTCCCGCAGCCGTCATCATCGGCCGCGAGATTGTCGTGTCGGCCTTGCGTGAATGGATGGCCGAACTGGGTGCCCGCGCTCATGTAGCAGTGTCCAATCTCGGCAAGTGGAAAACCGCAGCGCAGATGCTGGCGCTGGTGATCCTGCTGGCCAATCCCCGCGACTTCAGCTTCTGGGTCTTGCTGGGTTACTCCTTGCTGATGATCTCGGCAGGCCTGACATTGTGGTCGATGGTTCAATACCTGCGGGCCGCCTGGCCGCATCTGAAAACCGACGTTGAAAAGAAATAAAACTTTTTTGAATCAAAGGGTTGACGGGGCATCTGAAATCTATAGAATGCGCCACACCAAGCGGGAATAGCTCAGTTGGTAGAGCACGACCTTGCCAAGGTCGGGGTCGCGAGTTCGAGTCTCGTTTCCCGCTCCAGTTTGTACGCGGTTGTTGTTGTGCTACTAAACAGCGATCGTTTGAGGCCGAGTAGCAAAATGGTTATGCAGTGGATTGCAAATCCACCTACGCCGGTTCGATTCCGACCTCGGCCTCCACTATTAAAAACCCCGTAGATCAATGATCTACGGGGTTTTTTATTGCCTGCGAAAAAGTGGGGTGTTCCGCAATTCTTGAGGGTGTTCCGCAACCTATCGTGCTGGCTACGTGGTTTTATTGGGGCTTTAGGTTTTTTTCGTGGTGGTGCTGCTGAGTTGACGTCAGGTGGCTGTCAAGAAACGATTTCAGAAGAAATATGTTGCTGCTACAAGTGAGCCCTTGAGCCTGACGTTATTTAACAATTTCAATTAAAGGGTTGTGCAACTACGTCGCTGGCCTAATCTAATTTGCGCGTTCGGGTTCATAGTGATGCAGCTGATCGATAGCCCGGAAGAGGAAGGAAATTTTAATTTTTCAAGGAGCGTGCAAGTGACCGCCACTGATAATACGAAAAAGGTCGACCTAGTCTTTTTAATTGACTCTAGTAACTCAATGAAGGATGAAGCATCCGCGCTCAGTGCAAGGCTCAATGCGGCAATCGAGGAGGCAAGTAAAGCTTGTCCTTCGGATTTACGTGTTGAGTTTCTTGGAATTGAGGGTACTTTTGGCAATTCAAAATTTGATAAGAGCGCACGTAGCTATCTTACCGGGACGCTTGGGGTCGACGACGGTAAGATCAAAGGCCGAAAAGCCAGTGCCGTCGGTAATCCGGCACAGGAGGATGTAGCGCCGGCTGCCGAAGACATCATCAAATATTTTGACTGGCGCAAAGGGGCGGAAAGAAATCTCTTCGTATTGGGAGATGAAAGCCTGTACGGCGGAGAGATGGTACTGAATGCAGAGCGCATTAAAGCCTGTGATGATGCCATCGACACCGCACTGGCCCATACTGTTAAGGTTCACTCCTATCTGGGAACTCCGCACCATACTCTGCCTTACCCTACACCTGCTGATGAAGAGGCCATGGTTAAGGAGTACAAGCGTCTTGCATTACGCACCGGCGGTGAACATTATATTTACACCAAAGGCATTGCTGATTTCTCCCAAGTACTGAAAAACGCTATCTGCGCCAGCAAGGTACCCCATCAGGAAAGTGTCGAAGAGAAGAAAGAAGAGGCCGATAAGTTGGAAGGTAAAGATCCTGTCGATAAGCCAGATAATACCGCTTCAGGAAATAGTAATCTCTGCGAGCAACTCCCCGAGATTGTCAAAGCGGTTAATACGTTGGCCGACGTACTGAAAGGTCTGGTTGAGTCCTGCGCCCCGAGCAGCAAAGGAGAAAAACACGCTTGTCGTTGTCATGAACATGATGCGAAAAAAGACACTGGGAATAACAGTGCTGAGCAACCTGGGAATAGTAACTCCGGGGTGGAAGAGCAGCCCCAGGTATCCGAATTCGTCGATAAAACGATGTTTACTGATGGCGACTGGAACCACTGGGAAGCCGGGCCCGTCGGACATGACTGTCAACTTGTCGATTACGCGAAGCAAAAAACTAAAGGTCTTTATTTTAAAACAGCTGCAAACAAAGCGCATGCCGGCACTATCCTGAAGAAAACTCTGGTTGGATTGGAACCAGGGCAAGAGTATTCGTTTCTGATCCGCGCCAAGCGGGTGATCGGGAAGTTTAGTACACCAAAGCTCTCATTGAGCGTTGACGGTAAAGACATCAGTGGCGTGGTAGAGCTGACAACTACAGATGAGTGGGTGACAATAACAGGGAACTTCACCGCGGGAGCGGGGCCGACAAATCTGGAGGTGATCAGTCATGAAAATGACAGCAATGGCAATGATTACCATGTGGGACGCCTGGTGATTGCCAATCCTGGAAACCCGGCTTTAGACATTTGAATATGGGGCCACAGATCTGTGGCCTCTTCTGTCTTGCCTCCCACCCTGATCGCCAGTAAATCGCACGTACTGTGTAGTGCTCTAATGAAACCGGACACCCATTTAGGCGAGAATGCTCGCCATTTGGAGGTGTTTGATGACCAAGCAACGTCGTTCCTTTTGCTGAATTCAACGCGAGGCCGCAGGCCTCGTGCTTGATCAGGGCTATAGCCACGTCGAAGCCTGCCGTTCGCTCGGGGTTGTCGAGTCGTCCAGTTGTCGAGTCCGCATTGCGCCGCTGGGTCATCAGAAAACAGGGTTGAAAGGGTTCAAGCTACCAGGTAGATAGCTATCAACCGAGCCAGGAGTTTACCTGTCTCGCGATTGGTGGGGCGTGAAAAGATTTCCGCAACGATATTTCCCTTTGGATGGGACGTACCCTAGAAGGCTTCAGAAATCAGTAGCTTGCGGAACAAAATGCGTGCTAACCTATTGATCTACTTAGCTTTGTAGCGTGGATCGCAAATCCGCCTACGCCGGTTCGATTCCGATCTCGGCCTCCACTATAAGCAAGCTCCGTAGATCCATGATTTACTGAGCTTTTTTATTTTCAGTGCGTTGCAAGATTTAGTCTTGAATTCAGCCACTGTGAACTTGCTTCACCGGGACGTGATGTATATATTTCCCGCTCTGCTTCAAGGGCTCAACACAGACAGATTCTCTGGTCGACTGATTTGAGCACTACAACAGCGCTACCGCCCGAATGGCGAAACTGGTAGACGCATGGGACTTAAAATCCCCCGCTCGTAAGGGCGTGCCGGTTCGATTCCGGCTTCGGGCACCATGAATATCAAAGGCCTGCATGAGATTTCTCATGCAGGCCTTTATCATTTGTACCCTGCAATTGTTGGGCGCTCTATGCAATTCACTGGGTCGAAACGATCTCAAGGGAAGATGCATAGCGCATCAGAGCGGGAGCATGGATAACGTGAATCACACACCAATTGAAAACCCGGCTGAGCTCCGGGTTTTTTTTGTGCCCGCCATTCGACCGAGCGCACGTCGTCTGCCAGACACCGATTCCTTGAACTAAAAGTTGACCGGTAAGTCGGGATAATGAGTCGTCCCTTCATTCAGAGGTCATCCATGCGCAACTACACGATCCAATATTTGTTCAACGACACACCCCGTACGCATCAGCTCCAGCTGAATCAGTCGGAACTTTCGGTCGCGGATGCTGCAATGCATCTACTCGAGCTACATTTTGGCGATGGTGAGAACAGCTTGATCATGCCGACTGCGGACTCGACCGTTGAAGAGATTCTCCAGCAGGCGGAAGTGATGGGAATCACTCGGGTCGAAGTGGCAACGGAACCAAGCCTGCTTCACCATCTTGAATAATCTTATGTTTTTGGCGGACAACAAAAAGCCCGGACGTATCCGGGCTTCTCAGAGCTAACCTCAGCGCGAATTTACTTCTTCCTGTGTCCGGGCCGACGCTCTTTCCCTACGCCGGCGAACCCAACTATAGAAAGCGTGAACCGGGTGTAAAAACGCCGCAAGTACGCACAGCAGCAAGATGATGAAAATGGCAATCAGCGGGAGGCTTTCGTGCGAGAACATGGTGGGGTACTCCTGTAGGCACTATGTTGGAACCCGCAGGCTAGACGCTTTGAGCCATGCTTGCGATGAACGTATGTTCATCCTCGGGCGCTTGAACTGTGCTACGGAGGGCTCACCAAAATGATCGATTCCAGAGGTGCGCGAGCGCCGGTCTTCCGTTAAGGCCGGCGCCGTGCGTGGAGTGATTACGCAGGTGTGTTTCAGCTGCGCTTGGGCAGCTTCCAGTTCGGGCGGATGAAATGGCAGGTGTAACCATTCGGTATCCGTTCCAGGTAGTCCTGATGTTCAGGTTCCGCTTCCCAGAACGGCCCGGCGGGTTCGATTTCGGTGACTACTCGGCCCGGCCAGAGACCGGAAGCGTCAACGTCGGCGGCGGTATCCTCGGCAATGTCACGTTGTTGTTCGCTGAGGTAATAAATCGCCGAACGGTAGCTGGGGCCACGGTCGTTGCCTTGACGGTTGGGCGTACTCGGATCGTGGATCTGGAAGAAGAACTCAAGGATCTGCCGGTAGCTGATCACCGCCGGGTCGAAAATGATCTCGATGGCTTCGGCGTGGTTGCCGTGGTTGCGGTAGGTGGCATTCGGGACCTCGCCGCCGGTGTAACCGACGCGGGTTTTCAGCACGCCGGGATAGCGCCGCAGCAGGTCCTGCATGCCCCAGAAGCAGCCGCCGGCGAGAATCGCGGTTTCGGTTTGTCCGGTCATGATCTTTTTTGCCTCTCGGTGACTGTGGGTACGGTGCTGGTTATGAGGGCGCGTTGGCTATTTGCAAGCTTGACTCAGGAATAAGGACGGCTCGATCCGGTATTTTCAACAAAAAGCCCTGACGCTCAGGCCAGGGCATTGATGGGTTCGAGCGCTGAATTCGGGGCAGTTCACATCGAGTGATGGACTAAAAACACGACATCAGGCGGTTATACAAACGCTTGCCCGAAAAAGCCCCGTGGCAGGCGCTGCGGCCCGGCCAGTGCGGTCAGACGTTCGATCCACTCCGAACGCCAGTTAGAAGCGCGGTGATCAGCCTTGGTGTGGCGCGCCGCGCGGCGTGCGGCATTGCGCTGGGTCTTGCGTGCTTCTTTGTAGGCGTCGGTGTTGCGGCAGCTGCGGCATTTGACGCGATTGAGTTCCAGGCTGGAGGCCAGGTTGTTGCCCTTGTGACCACAAGCCAGATGTCCGTCTGTTTTGAAATGGATAACCATGAACAGTCTCCTGGGTGACGTGTACAGGTTTTGACCTCCCACGACCGCAGGCGTTCGCCGGATCGGCCGAGTGGTGCGCCCGGAGACTGTCGTTTATCGCTGTGCAGTCATCTGAAACGTGGCAATGGCCGCTCGACCGGTTGTAGCGACGACAGGGTGCTGCGGATCAGCGGTGTGTCTTTTTCGATGTCGTTCAGGCGATCGCGGATGCGCAGGGCGGTCGGATGGCCGCCTTGATGATCGACCCAGTCGGCGATTTCCTTGCAGGCCGCAGCCAGGCGAGCCTGACGGGAGTCGAGCAGAGTGAGGAGGGTGGTGATGGACTCTTTTTCGGACATGGAACACCTCCGTTCAGAAAAACCGTTGAGAGGCAGCAAAGAGCCCGCGGGCTGCGAGCTCTGTGCCGTTGGGGCGCTGGTCCGTCAGCTGCTTTGAGTATAGACCCCGCCTGTCAATTGCATCAGCCGGCCGATTGTCGCGCCGGCAGCGGCGAGCTGGCCGCATTGAGCCGTCGGCATTCGCGTCGGGCATCCTCCTCAAGATCGTAGCCATCGCCGATGAAACCGCCGGTGCGCGTGTCGTTGATCCGAAACCAGCTGCTGGCCTCGGCGGGCTCGTGCTGGCTTTCCCCGGCGCGGCGGCCGTGAATGATGATCTTGTTGCAGCGCTTCACGACAAAGATGTCTTCCATGGCGTCACCACAGCAAATGGGTGTCAGATCAACTATAGAAGCCTTGGCCGATCGTGCAAAAAATAGCCAGTCAGTTCGTCGGTTGCAGCCGCCATTCTGTGGCATGCCAATCCAGATGATGCGTCGGTTTCAATGCTTGTAGAAACTCAGAATCGTGGGAAACCGCGACAATGGCGCCGGGAAACGTCTGCAATGCCTGTTCGAAAGCCTGAACCGATGCCAGATCCAGATGATTGCTCGGTTCATCGAGCAGCAACAATTGCGCAGGTGTCTTGCCCCACAAGGCCACCGCCAGTGCGGCTTTCAAGCGTTCGCCACCACTGAGTGAAGCGCTCGGTCGGGTGACCCGTTGCGCGTCCAGTTGCAGATGAGCCAGATGGCCGCGCAATGTACTTTCACTCAACGGACTCTGCAGCGCCAACAGTTGCTCGATGACGCTGAGACGTTCATCCAGCAGCTTCAGATGCTGGTCCAGATAAGCCACGGGAACATGGCTGATGCACTCGCCACTGACGGGCTGCAGTTGACTTGCGAGGACTCTGAGCAACGTCGATTTGCCGCAGCCATTCGGACCATTGACGGCGACGCGCACAGGACCGCTCAGCGCGAGATTGAACGGTTGCGCCGGCAGCCATGGCAGGCGCGCATCAATCAACGAGCAGACTCTGCGCGCAGCGGGCACTGCGCTGCCGGGCAGGTTGATCAACACGGTCTCGTCCGCGAGCACTTTGGCATAGGCATCGCGCACCCGTGTATCGAGTTCGGATTTGCGCTGCTGATGACCATGACGCACCTGGCCCATGATCTGTCTCGCAGCACCTTTCAGGCCGGCGCGTTCGAAGCCCGAGACGTTGGCGATTTTCGCATTGCGCAGTGAGCGGGCGGCATGCCGCTGGATGGTGTCGTGCTCGTTTTGCAAGCGCTGCTGCTCGCGCCGGCGCTCGGTTCGGCTTTGATCCAGCGTCGCTTGCGCCGCCGCCTGATGGATCTGTCGTTGCTGCTGGTAAGCGGAAAAATTGCCGCCGTACACCGTGACACCCAGCGGCGTCAGCTCGACGATACGTTGCATGCGCTCAAGCAATTGCCGGTCGTGACTGACGACGATCAATCCGCCGCGCCAGCGTTCCAGTTGGTTCATCAACCAGTCGCGGCCGGGGCCGTCCAGATGATTGGTCGGCTCATCCAGCACCAACAGGCGCGCCGGACTCAGAAACGCTCTGATCAACGCCAGCCGCGCCTGCTGGCCGCCGCTCAGTGGTTGGGTCAAATCCGTGGCGGCAATGTCTGGCAGACCGGCGTTATCCAGCGATTGGCGCAGACGTTCGGGCAGATCCCAGCGCTCGCCGAGGATGTCGAAGTCTTCCGCCGCCGCCTCGCCACACTGCAGCCGTTGCAATGCGCGAAGAGCGGCAGCGGTGCCGGTGGCATCGGCCACGGTCTGCCCCGCATCAGCGGTGAATGTTTGCGCGACATAGGCCAACGGAACCGAGCAGGTGACGCTGCCGGCAGTCGGTTGCAAATGTCCGGCAATCAGCTTGGCCAGCACGCTCTTACCGACGCCATTGCGTCCGACGATGGCAGTGTGGATGTGATCGAAATGCAGATTCAGGTCGTTGAAAATCGTCTCGCCATTGGCGAACTGAAAACTGGTTTGATTCAGGGAGACGAGGGCAGGCGTACGCGAGACGTGAGTCATCGGCACCTCCGAAAAATGTCGTGAAGACTGACAGGCGCTATTCAGCGCTTGTCGCGATTACATTTTCAGAAGGCTTGATTGTTCACTGTCTGCGGTCGTCCAGAAGGAGGAGAGGTGGCTAGCCTAGATCACCCGTCCGCCGCGATCAAGGCGCATCCATCATTTGCTCGAGAAACATCGCCAGCGCCACTTCCTCGGAGCGCAAACCCTTGCGCACTCGCGGACGAGGCAGTTCGGCCAGTGCACCGAGCAGGAAGCGCTCAACCACGGCTGGATGGATGTAGCATTTGCGGCACACCGCCGGGGTGTTGCCCAGCTGTTTGGACACGTTCTTGACCATCTCCACCACGTGCCGTTTCGCTTCGGCTTCGGACTCCCATTGCAGTTCGCGCAATACCGCCAGGGCCAGTGCGCTGCCGGCCCAGGTGCGGTAATCCTTGGCGGTGAAATCGGCACCGGTGAGGGTTTGCAGGTAGCTGTTGACGTCGTGGGAGCTGACGGTGTGTCGCTCACCGTTTTCGTCCAGATACTGGAACAGATTCTGCCCGGGGATTTCCAGGCAGCGCTTGATGATGCGCGCCAGGCGACGATCCTTGACGGTGATCTGGTGTTCGATGCCGCTTTTGCCGCGAAACTGGAACAGGATCGCGCTGCCGTTGACCTCGACATGCCGGCTGCGCAGGGTGGTCAGGCCATAGGAGCGGTTGTCCCGCGCGTACTGGGTGTTGCCGACGCGGATCAGCGTGGCGTCGAGCAGCGTGATGACCGTGGCCATGACCTTGTCACGGCTGAAGCCGGGTGCGTCGAGCAGGGTTTCGAGCTGTTTGCGCAACTTCGGCAGCGCCAGGCCGAACTCACGCAAGCGCGAGTACTTGTCGGCATCACGCACCTCACGCCAGCGCGGGTGATAGCGATACTGCTTGCGGCCCCGGGCGTCGCGGCCGGTGGCCTGCAAATGGCCACGCGGATCGGCGCAGATCCACACGTCGGTGTAGGCCGGCGGCACTGCCAGCGAATTGATCCGTTTGATCTCATCAGGGTCGGTGATGCGCTGCCCGGCCGGATCGAAATAGACGAACTTGCCGCGCAGCTTTTTACGGGTGAGGCCGGGTTGGGTATCGTCGACGTAATGCAGATCGGGCGGTAAGACGTCGGCTAGTGCGGTGTCGGGCATGGCAGTGTCCTTGGCGAATCGCTCTGTTACAGCGATTGACCGCGCGCCGTGGCCGTCGTGCCAACCAATTCAGGCCAGCACGGCGACGGCCTTGATCTGCGCCCACAAATGCTGGCCCGGGTGGATGCCAAGCTGATCCCGGGAAAACCGTGTGATCCGCGCCAGCAGCGGTGTGCCGCCAGCGTCCAGACGAATCAGCACATGCGCGGTATTGTCCGCCGTCTGCTCGCTGATCACAGTGACCGGCAACCGATTGAGGATGCTGCTGGCCACACTGTCGTGGAGGCTCAGGCTGATGTCACGGGCGTGCACCTTGGCGCGCAAAGCCTGGCCCACGGCCATGGGTGCGTGGGTCACGCGGATGTTCATTTCGGTGGCCGGCAGTTGCAGGCTGAGCAACTGATAATCGGCGTCGTAGGCACTGACCTGACCTTCGATGATCACCCCGGCGTCGTCGCCCATCGCCATTGGCAGGTCAAGGCGCGCGAGGGTTTCGCCAATCGGGCCGCTGGCCAGGGCCTTGCCGTCGCTGAGCAACACCAGATGATCGGCCAGTCGCGCGACCTCATCCTGAGCGTGGCTGACATAGAGCACCGGAATGTCCAGTTCATCATGCAGACGTTGCAGGTACGGCAGGATTTCGTTTTTACGCTGACTGTCGAGCGCAGCCAACGGCTCATCCATCAGCAGCAGTTTCGGGCTGGTCAGCAGTGCGCGGGCGATGCCGACACGTTGGCGTTCGCCGCCGGACAGATGCTGCGGATGGCGCTCCAGCAGATGGCCGATGCCCAGCAGTTCGGTGGCTTGCGCCATGTCGACCCGACGCTGGGCCTTGGCAATGCGTTTAAGGCCAAATTGCAGATTGGCCAGCACTGACAGGTGCGGAAACAAACTGGCTTCCTGGAACACGTAACCGATTGCACGTTTGTGCGGCGGGACAAAAATCCGTCGCTCGCTGTCCTGCCAGATTTCGTCGTTGACCTGGATGAAACCCTGCTCGGCGCGCTCGAGCCCGGCGATACAGCGCAGGCAAGTGGTTTTGCCCGACCCGGAATGGCCATACAGCGCGGTCACGCCGCGCCCCGGCAAGTGCAGATCGACATCCAGGCTGAAACCCGAATAAGCGATTTGCAGACGTGCATCAATCATCGATCAGCTCCAACCCGCGCGGGTCTTGCGGCTGGAGTAGAGCGCCAGCAACACCAGAAACGAAAACACCAACATCGCCCCGGCCAGCCAATGGGCCTGGGCATATTCCATCGCCTCGACATGGTCGTAGATCTGTACCGAGACCACGCGGGTTTTGTCGGGAATGTTGCCACCGATCATCAGCACCACGCCGAATTCACCGACGGTATGCGCGAACCCGAGGATCGCCGCCGTCACAAAACCGGGGCGGGCCAACGGCAGGATCACGCTAAAAAAAGTGTCCCAGGGATTGGCGCGCAAGGTTGCGGCCACCTCCAGTGGGCGGGTACCGATGGCGGAGAACGCGTTCTGCAACGGTTGCACCACAAACGGCATGGAATAAATCACCGAACCGATCACCAGCCCGGTAAAACTGAAGGTCAGAGTGCCCAGGCCCAGCCATTGCGTAAAGTGGCCGAGAAAGCCATTGGGTCCCATTGCCAGCAGCAGATAGAAGCCGATCACGGTCGGCGGCAGCACGAGGGGCAGGGCGACGATTGCGCCGATGGGGCCGCGCAGCCAGGAACGGCTGCGCGACAACCACAGGGCAATCGGAGTGCCGACGACCAGCAGGATAGCGGTGGTCAGGGACGCCAGTTTCAGGGTCAGCCAGATCGCCGCGAAGTCGGCACTCGTCAGCGACATTTAGAGCTGATAGCCGTAGGACTTGATCACCGCAGCGGCTTTCGGGCCTTTGAGGTATTCAACCAGAGCCTTGGCAGCGGCGCTGTCCTTGCCCTTGTTCAGAATCACTGCGTCCTGTTTGATCGGGTCGTGCATGCTCGCTGGAACGATCCACGCCGAACCGCTGGTGACCTTGCCGTCCTTGTAGATCTGCGACAGCGCGACGAAGCCCAGTTCGGCATTGCCGGTGGACACAAACTGGTAGGCCTGGGTGATGTTCTGGCCTTCGACGATCTTCGCCTTGGTCGCTTCAGTCAGCTTGAGTTTTTCCAGCACTTGAGTGGCGGCCAGACCGTACGGCGCAGCTTTCGGATTGGCGATGGACAGGTGCTGGTATTCGTTCTTCTTCAGGACTTCACCTTTGGCGTCGACATAACCTTCTTTCGCCGACCACAGGGCCAGGGTGCCGATGGCGTAGGTGAAGCGCGAGCCCTTGACGGTGTCGCCTTCTTTTTCCAGTTTTTCCGGGGTGGTGTCGTCTGCCGAGAGGAACACTTCAAACGGCGCGCCGTTCTTGATCTGGGTGTAGAACTGGCCGGTGGCACCGTAGGCGGCGACCAGTTTGTGCCCGGTGTCTTTTTCGAAATCGGCAGCAATTGCCTGGATCGGCGCGGTGAAGTTGGCGGCAACCGCCACTTGCACTTCATCAGCCTGAGCGGCGCCGAAGGCGAATACCGCAAGCAGGGTGGCCAGGCAGGTTGGGGCAAAACGTGAGGCACGAATGGTCATGTAACAGCTCCGTTGTTGGCGTGTGCAGAGGGCAGTTATTGTTGGGGGTGGGCTGCACCGATGCGAGGGGGTGAAACGCTATATAGCGAAATATATAGCGAAATGCCGCTAAACAGGAAGTGCTGTTGTATACAGGATGAGGCTGTGCCATGCCTCATCCTCAATCAAATCAGTGTCGGACCAGTTTTGCCAGCGCGCCTTGCGCCAGTTCCCGGGTCAGATCGGCGCTGCTCAGTTCCTTGCCCAGCGGGAACGCCTGACCGGCCCAGAGGTTACTGAACTGCGCTTCGTTTTTGGTGCGCAAGGGCATCAGCGCCCCGCCGGCCAGCGGGAAGGCCGGGGCTTTCGCTGACATCGGGCCGATTTCGCGCATTACCCGATTGAGAATGCCGCGAGCCGGGCGCCCGGTGAACAGGTTGGTAATCGCGGTTTCGCTTTCCTTGGCGGTGCGCAGCGCCTGGTGATGGGAGGCGCTGACTTTCGCTTCCGGGGTGAACAGATACGCGGTGCCGACCTGCGCCGCCGACGCACCCAGGACCAATGCCGCGGCCACCCCGCGTGCATCGGCAATGGCGCCGGCAGCGATTACCGGCACCTTCACCGCATCGACGATCTGCGGCACCAGCGCGAAGGTGCCGACCTGACTGCTCAGGTCATCACTGAGAAACATCCCGCGATGCCCGCCAGCCTCGTAACCCATGGCGATGATCGCGTCGCAACCGTTTTGCTCAAGCCACATCGCTTCATCGACAGTGGTGGCGGACGAGAGGATTTTCGCACCCGTGGCCTTGACCCGATCCAGCAGGGATTTTTCCGGCAGGCCAAAGTGAAAGCTCACCACCTCAGGACGAAACTCTTCGAGCACGGCGCACGCTGCCGCATCGAATGGCGCCCGATTGGAAACCGGGGTCGGTGCGTCGAAATCGACGCCCAGTTCGCGGTAATACGGCTCCAGCAGGTTTTTCCAGTCTTGCGCGCGCTGTTCATCGGCGGCCGGTGGCTGGTGGCAGAAAAAATTGACGTTGAACGGTTTGCGGGTGTGCTCGCGAATGGTCTTCAGCTCTTCGCGCAACTGCTCGATGCTCAGCATCGCGGCTGGCATCGAACCCAAGCCGCCGGCGTTGCACACGGCGATCACCATGGAAGAGTTCGTGGCACCGGCCATTGGGCCCTGGATGATCGGCAACTCGATGCCGAGCAGGTCAAGAATGCGAGTGTCAGGCCATTGGCTCATGGAAGCGCTTCTCCGAACGATGAAACGGGGCAGGGACGGCAGAGCCGGTTTTTTAACAGCAAAACCGGACCCAGGGCCAGTGCGAATTTTCAGATCAAGGACAATCGCGCGGCCTCAGCGTCGATGAAATCCCCCGCCGCCAAAGGAGTGGTTCATCAATCGCGAGGAATCGTGAAAGGTGTTGGTTCGCTGATTGCCGAAGTTGCGTGCAGCGGATTCGCGATTGAGGTTTTGCAGCTGGGCATTGTTGTTGACTGGTGCCGTGCGGGCAGGGCTGCCCTTGACCATCGATTGCCAACCGTTGTCGGTTTTCTTGTAGACGTTGCCGTCGCGCCCGGCATAGACGTTGTCGCCGACCCGGGCGGCGCCGCCGTCGCGGCCTTTCACGCCGGCATATTGCGTGGTCTTGTCGGTGTTGGGGTTGTACACCGCGCCACGATTGGCGCTGACCTGGGTGCCATTGCGAGCGTTGCCTGCGGTCACCCGTCCACCGGCGATGGCGCCACCGTTTGGCCCGACCACCTCACCGCTGCGCCCGGCCGCATAATTGCCGTTATAGACATTGTGTACGGCACCGCGCTGGCCCGCCGCCGCAATGCCGGTGCGCGAGTTGTAGGAAGAACCGACCTGACCGGCCCAGCGATTGCCGGTCCAGGCGTTGTAGCCGGCGCCATAGCGACTCACCGTCGCGCGATCGCCCCACTGCCGATAAATGTTGCCGGTGGTGCCGGCCCAGCCACCGGGGCCCCAGGCCACAGCACCGCCGCGATAACCATAAGCGGCGCCGCCCCAGGCCAGTGGCGCCGGATACAGGCGCGGCCCCCAGGCGTAACCCCAGCCATAATTGCCCCACCACGGATAAGCACCCCAGCCCCAACCCATCGCTACGGTGTTGCCGCCCCAGCTCCAGCCGAAACCGAAGCCGAAGGTCCAGCCAGTCCACGGCGTGTAGCGCATGGCGACGCCGAAACCGTAGGTCACCGGTGGCCCGTACCAGACGCTGCCGACCCACGGCGTGTACGGATAACCGGTGCCGTAGACCACCACGCCGGTGGCCGGATCCAGCGTCGAACCCTGATAACCCGGGGTGTAGCCGACCACCACAGTGTCGCCGCTGGATTCATAGACTTTGACGTAGGTGAGGTAATGCATCGGTGAACTCGGCGGGATCGAATAGATCACCGCCGGCACCGAACTGGCCACGGCCCATGGCCCGTTCACCGAAGTGGCGGTGAACCAGATACCGTTTTCCACCGCATACCAGCTGTCATTGTCGACCCGGATGATCGGGGTGGCACTGTTGACCACGTACTGCAACGGCGTGCTGTTGATTGCCTTCAACTGCGGCTCGCCATCGAACTGCGGCGCGGTCATTTTCACAGCGCTCTTCTTGATCGCCGAGGTTTGCGGGATGGTCGCCGCGATCGCGGCTTCCCTGGCCTGTGGCGTGCCGGCGACCGAGGCCTTGACGTTCTCTTTCGGACTGTCATCCGGGATGTTGGCAAAATCTGCCGGCAGTTTGTCCGCCGGGGTAAACGTCCATGGGCCGCGCATGTCGGCGGCGCGAAACCAGCGCCCGGAGATCAGCACGTAACTGCTCTGGTCACCGATTTCCTTGAAGATATGCCCGGTGGTGTTGCTCACGTAGAGCAGGCTGGTGCCTTGAATCGGCAGCCACTGCGCTGCGCCGTCGGTGACGATCAGCTCCGTGGGCGTGGTGGCGATGAAGATTTTCGGCTGCGGCGGTTTGGCCAGATTTGGGATTTTGTCTTTCGGATCACTCTGCCCGGTCAGCAGGTCGACCTGACGGCTCTGGATCGCCGCCTGTTTGGCTTTCTCCAGATCGGCTGGCGGCGAGGTCAGACGAGTGTATTCGCCGCTGAGGCTGTCAGCGACCATCCAGCCATCGAACACATGCAGGTAGTGCTTGCCCTCGGCGTCCTTGAGCAACAGCGGGCGGGTGTTGATCACCCGCTGCAACGCGGTGCCGTCGACCGCACGGTACACGGCGTCGCCATCGATGTAGACGAGCAGGGCCGGGACGTCGGAACTGATGATCGCCGGCGGGGTGTTTTCCAGTGGTGCGCTGTCGGCTTTCTGCTCGGCCGACAGCACGCCGACAGCGGCCTCGAGTTGATCAAGGGAAATGGTTTTCTTGCGGCTTTCGGCATCTTTTTGCAATGCGCTGAGCCAGACGTTTGCCTGACTGGCGTCGGCGGGGAAATCGGCCTTGATAATCTTGTACTGATCCAGTGCGACCCAGCGCGTGGCTTTGTCGACCAGGGTGTGTGCGCTGAACTGGACGATGCCAAAAGTGGGTTTGCCGTCGGCGCCGGTGGCTTCGACGGCAGCCCGGGCATTGAGGGTGTAGCCATCCCAGCTGTCGAGTTGCGGCTGGTACACGGTCAGTTTGGCCTTGCCGCTGCTGATCACTTGCGGCCACGCCGGCGCGCTGGGAGCGGTGTCGGCCGCAGTGGCTTTGGTCCCCGGGGTGGACGCTGCCCAGGCATCGCCAACGGTCAGCAGGCACAGCATCAGTATCGCAAGCAACGAGCGCGGGTAAGACATTGTCAGCTCCATCGACAGGGCCGCTTTCAGCAGGATGGCAGCGAAAGTTCGACCGTCGAAAAAGCATAGCCGCCCGCTCCGGAATTACTGGATGGATTTGCGAATTAGCGCAAAGTCGGGTGGGGCAATGTGTTGCTTTGTGTTATTTCAGGGCACGAGGACTTGAACCCATTGAGAGGCAGCCATGTTCAACGGCATTTTGATCGACAAAGACGACAGCGGATATCGCGCCAGCCTGCAGCAGATCAGCGAAGCGCAGTTGCCTGAAGGCGACGTGACGGTGAAGGTCGCGTACAGCACGCTGAACTTCAAGGACGGTCTGGCGATTACTGGCAGCAGCCCGGTGGTGCGCAAGTTCCCGATGGTGCCGGGGATCGATCTGGCGGGTACGGTCGAAGCCAGTTCGCATCCCGACTATAAAGTTGGTGATCAGGTGCTGCTCAATGGCTGGGGTGTGGGCGAAAGTCATTGGGGCGGGCTGGCGCAGAAGGCGCGACTCAATGGCGACTGGCTGATTCCTCTGCCCAAGGCATTTACCGCAGCGCAGGCGATGGCCATCGGTACCGCCGGCTACACGGCGATGCTGTGCATTCTGGCGCTGGAGCGTAACGGCGTGACGCCGGATCAGGGCGAAGTGCTGGTGACCGGCGCCAATGGCGGGGTGGGCAGTTTCGCCATCGCCTTGCTCAGCAAACTCGGTTATCGCGTGGTGGCGTCCACCGGGCGGGTGTCCGAGCATGAGTACCTGAAGCAACTGGGGGCCAGCGAGATCATCGACCGCGCAACCTTGTCGGAACCAGGCAAACCGCTGGCCAAGGAACGCTGGGCCGCAGTGATCGATTCGGTCGGCAGTCACACCTTGGCCAACGCCTGCGCCAGTACCCGCGCCGAGGGCACGGTGGCAGCCTGCGGTTTGGCCCAGGGTATGGATTTTCCGGCGTCGGTGGCGCCATTCATTCTGCGCGGCGTGACATTGGCCGGGATCAACAGCGTGACCCAGCCCAAGGCGCGGCGAATTGAGGCCTGGGCGCGCCTGGCCAAAGATCTGGACTTCGCCCTGTTGCCCTTGATCAGCCATGAAATCGCCTTGAGCGAAGCCATCGACGCGGCGCCGAAACTGCTCGCCGGACAACTGCGCGGCAGGGTTGTGGTCGACGTCAATCGCTGACAGAGTAGGCGTCATTGCGGCCCTGTGTGGCCGCACTTCTATTCAGGGAGCCGCAATTTCGATGGATTTGAAACGACAGCAAATCGACGCCTTTACCGTTGCTGGCCTGCGCGTTCGCACCACCAACGCCGCAGAGCACCAACCTGAAACCGCGAAAATCGGCCCGATGTGGGGTCGGTTTTTCGGCGAGGAACTGGCCGAAACCATTCCCGGAAAATCAGACCATTCGCCGATTTATGGCGTGTATTCGGCTTACGAGTCGGATGCCTCGGGTGAGTTCGATGTGATCGCCGGTGTTGCCGTGAATGCGCCGGTCAATGACTTCGAGTCCGTGCGGATCGAAGCAGGTGAATATCTGGTGTTCGAAGCACAGGGACCATTGCCTGATGCGGTCATCTCGACCTGGGGGCGGATCTGGGAGTTCTTTGAGCAGAATCCGCAGATTCAGCGTCGTTACGCCACCGACTTCGAGGCCTATACCGGCCCCGAGTCCGTTGCGGTCTATATCGGCGTGCGCTAAGGCTGGGTTTCGCGTTCCAGCAATTGACGCTTACGCTCCACGCCCCAGCGATACCCCGACAGATTGCCATCGCTGCGTACCACGCGATGGCAGGGGATCGCCACGGCCAGACGGTTGGCGCCGCAGGCCTGCGCCACGGCGCGCATGGACGTCGGCGCGCCGATGCGTTGGGCGATTTCGGCGTAACTGGCGGTGCGTCCGGCGGGGATTTCCCGCAGCGCCTGCCATACCCGTTCCTGAAATGCGGTGCCGCGCACGTCCAGTGGCAAATCGAGGCCCAGCGCTGGCGCCTCGATGAAACCCACCACTTTGGCAATCAACTGTTCGAAGCCGGCATCGGCGCCAATCAGGTTGGCCTGACGGAACTGATCCTGCAGATCGCAGACCAGTTGATGCGGATCGTCGCCCAACAGAATCGCGCACACACCGCGCTCGCTTTGCGCCACCAGAATCGCCCCGAGCGAACATTGGCCGACGGCAAAGTGAATGTCGTTGTTGCGTCCGGCAGCGCGGTAGTCGCCGGGTTTCATGCCCAGCAGCTTGTCGGCCGACTCATAAAAGCGGCTGTTGGAATTGAAACCCGCGTCATACAAAGCATCGGTCACCGAGCCGCCGTCTGCGAGCCGTTCACGCACCCGGCGCGAACGATGCGCCGCTGCGTAGCCTTTGGGCGTCAGGCCGGTAGCCGCCTTGAACACGCGATGAAAATGGAACGGGCTGAGGCCGGCGACCTCGGCGAGTTCATTGAGCGCGGGCACTGTTTCACTCGACTCGATCTGCCGACAGGCCATCGCCACGGTCGCGGCGTGCTGGCTGGCGACTTCAGTCTGATCCTTGCTCGTGCGTTTGCTTGGGCGGTAGCCCGCCGCTTCGGCAGCTTGAGCACTTTCGAAGAACTCGACGTTCTGCGGTTTGGGCAAACGTGAAAGGCTGCTGGGGCGGCAATAGATACCGGTGGTTTTCACCGCGTAGACAAACTGCCCGTCGGCCCGTGGGTCCCGTGCAACGACAGCGGCCCAGCGTGGATCGGTTTCAACGTTGATGATGGGCGAAAGCTTTTTCATGGCGAGTAGTCCGTTGACCTGTTTGATTCAGGTTAACCAGCAGCAATGTCGGTAACACTCCGGGCCTTGCGGTCAAATTTTTCAGATCACCCGGCAACACGCAAGGTCAGGTTGATCCGCCGCTCGCCCAGACGCGGATGCTGGCCGGGCTTGATCGGCAATACGCCGTGAAAACGCAGGCGATCGACTCCGCCCCAGACCACCATGTCGCCGTGCAGCAGAGGAATGCGCTGGCTCTTGTCGCTGCGGGCAAAACCACCGAAGAGGAACATCGCCGGCAATCCCAATGACAGCGACACGATCGGCGCCGCGTAGGCATGTTCGTCCTTGTCCTGGTGCAAAGACATTTTGGCCCCGGGGACATATTGGTTGATCAGGCAGGAGTCTGGATGAAAGTCGGCAAATCCTGCGTTCTGTGCTGCTGTTTGCGCCAGTTCCGATAGCACTTCAGGCATCGCTGGCCAAGGCTGGCCACTCAGCGGGTCGACGGTGCTGTAGCGATAACCGCTACGGTCGGTGATCCAGCCCAGGGTTCCGCAACTGCTGGTGCCTACCGACATGCTGAAACCGCCCGGGGTCATCATGTGGCGCAACGGTGCTACGGCGAGAATGGCTTCCAACGCTGGCAATAGTTGATCGATCACCGGCAAAGCGAAGCCGCGCAACACCCACGATTGTTCGCCGATCTGCTCGGCGCGGGGTTGTTGCTCGGGTTCGTGGTCGGCGAACAGGTCGAAGGTGGTCGGGTGCATGGCGTTCATGATGCGTCGTGAAAGATGATGCCCAGAGTATGCCGATTTCCGCTGTGCAGGCGACTGACGCCGTGACGCATGGTCACTCGATAATCACCGCGTGTGCCGCTGACCGGGCGCTGGTTGACCGCGAATATAACCGCGTCACCCTTGTGCAGATCCACAACGTGCGGGCGCGACTGCATGCGTGGGCGCTGCTCGGTCAGGATGAACTCGCCACCGGTAAAATCCTCTCCGGGTTCCGACAGAAGAATCGCCACTTGCAGTGGGAAAACCAGTTCTCCGTACAGATCCTGATGCAGGCAGTTGTAGTCCTGCGGGCCGTATTGCAACAGCAAGGGTGTCGGCCGCAGTTGGCCGGCAGCCTGACAGCGCTGCACAAACTCGGAATGGGTTGCGGGAAAGCGTACAGGCACATTCATGCGTTCGTACCAGCGGTTGGCCAGGGGCACCAGGCGCGGGTAAAACGCAGTGCGCAGACGTTCGATGGCTGTGGGCAGGGGATAGCTGAAGTACTTGTATTCCCCGCGACCGAAACCGTGGCGGGCCATGATGACCTGCGAACGAAACGGTTCGGTCTGCGAATACAGGGCGCTCAAGCGTTCACAGGTTTGCGCCGACAGCAACGAGCGGACGATGGCATAGCCATATTGATCCAGATGCTGTTCGAGGCTTGCCCAATCGAGCGCATCCAGCCGAGACGGGGACATTGACATTCTGACTCCTGAACCCTTTGGTCGAGACTGTCAGTCTGGGCAAATCCCGGCGGCAGCACACTCCGCCGCTTGCGGTCGAATCCCCGGATGTTGCGTTACAGGGCTTTGCTGACGGCGATGTCGCTGATTACATCATCAGTCTGGCCGTGGATGGCATCCAGTGCGGCCTTGGCTTCTTCCTCGGTGCCGTTTTCCAGTTGTGCGAACTCGAAACGGCGCTCGCCGTTGAGCTTGTATTTGATGACGTATTTGGTCGTTTGGGCCACGGTCGTGCTTACCTTTGCGTCAGGGGCGACTCAGCTCAGTTTGGAGCTGGAGCGGCGGATGATCTTGATCGAGTGGGTCAGGGTCGGTTTGCGCGTGACGCTGATGGCGCGACGGTTGACGGTGTCTATGGTGATGTTCCAGAAACCGGTGCTCGGTGCGGTGATGCGCGCAGGAAACGTGTCGAAAGCGCCGCCGTGGTAGGTGTGGCGGCCGCCGTTCTTGAACGCGCGGAAGTTGGCGTCGTTCATCAAGCGGATGTTGCAGGTTTGCGAGCATTGGATGACGACGATGTCGTCTTCGTTGAGGTGCTCGCGCTGGTGAATGAATTTCATGGGCGCCTCCAGAAGGGCTTTTTCTACTAAATCAAAACGATAGCATGTGCGATTGGCGCAGTTTATCAGCCCGAACGGGTTATTATCCCGCCGTCGAGCGCTGCTTTGACAATTAAAAACAGTTATTCGCGATTCCATGCGGGTTTAATGGAGTAAGCCTCGGAGAAAAATGGCATTACTGCTGTCCGAGGGTCTTTATGGGAGGTATTTGTATGAAGTGGGGTGTGGTGTGTCTGCCGTTGATGTTGGTCGTGGGTGGTTGCGCGAGTGTTTCCGAAATCAACGAAACCTTGCCCACCATGAGCGTGATTTCCGGCAAGAAACCCCATGAGTATGCTCAGTGCCTGGCCGACAAGCTTGCCAACAGCCGCGGCGCGCTGCAGATGCAGCCGCACAAGGATGGCGTGCGAGTGATTGTTCCCGGGAAATTTTCCACCGGCGCGGCCGCGGTGTTTGATATCGAAGACCGCTCCGGCGGCAGCAGCATCAAGCTGCATGAGCGGATGTCCAATGTGCCGATTCGTCCCCGTGACGTGCAAAACGCCGCCAATGCCTGTATTTCCGGCTGATAGAATAGCGCTCATCAGCACCGATGCCGTCACAGTGATGCTGTGACGGCATTTTCATTTCTGGAGTCGCGCATGAAGCGAGAGCAAGTACGGGAACGGCATGCAGAGGGCCTTATCTCTGCCACGCACGTGATTCAAAATCCGGCGAACTCGGGCGAGTGGATCGTGTTTTTCAAGAAGAGCGCCGGTCGCAGCTATTTTCTGGTGGACGATAACGACGAAGTCGAATCCTTCGCCCGGCTCGACGACCTGATCGAGGTCGTGCGCGGGCTCGGGATCAAATTCGCCGAGATCCACATGTAGGGTCTATTTGCAGACTACCACCACGCTGCGGTTCTTGTAGTTGCCGACATCGACCCCCAGGGTCTTGTCGCTTTCCTTGGGCGCCGGCGTGCCGTCGGTACCGACGATGCGGTAACCGGTGCCGGCGCAGGATGCGTCAGCCTTTTCGTAGCAGGTGGCCCAGGAGTTGGCTTCCCCGGAGCAGTCGATGCTCAAGCCCTGTTCGCCGTTGTTCAGGTAGGTGGTTTCCGAGGTGGCACAGCCACCGAGGGCCAATACCGCGAGCAGCGGCAGCATTCTGTTCATGTTCATAAGTGTGTCGTCTTCAGCGAGGGAGGGGCTAAACGCTCTGACAGCGCCAGCATGAAAAGGTTATAGCGATTGGCCACTTGTTTTCATCGCGCTGCGAGCGGCCACAAAAAAGCCCTGCACAAGGGCAGGGCTCGGCGTGTGTCGCAACCGATCAGTCCTGATCTTTGCCACGTCGCTTGGACGATGCAGGGGTGTCAGTGAACACCGACGCTACATCAGTCGCCAACTGCTCGCTGTCGAAAGGACCGGCGATGTGTTCGCCATTGGTAGTGGTCAGGTTCCACTTGCCGTCTTTCTTGTCGATCACATACCCATTGATGATTTTTACCGCGGCCATCTATCTGTCTCGTTCGCTGGATCAAAGGCGCCATGATACCGACAAATCCTCACATTGGGGGATGATGAGCGTATGGTGATGCAGCGCATTTGCGTGTTTGAGCTACTCTGTTTCCGCTGGGCAAAGTCGCCAACGGAACTATCGGCGAGAATATTTCTCTATGTTGGCATCGGTTAGCCAGTGCGGGGCATTGTAAGGTGCGCGCCGCCTGATTAGACTGCGCCGAAACTCGTACACACAGCCCTTTCAAGGACTTATATGATCAAGAAATGCTTGTTCCCAGCAGCCGGTTACGGTACTCGCTTCCTGCCAGCGACTAAAGCCATGCCCAAAGAAATGCTGCCGGTGGTAAACAAGCCACTGATCCAGTACGGCGTTGAAGAAGCTCTGGACGCTGGCCTGACTGAAATCTCGATCGTGACCGGTCGTGGCAAGCGCGCTCTGGAAGACCACTTCGACATCAGCTATGAGCTGGAAAACCAGATCAAAGGCACCGACAAAGAGAAATACCTGGTCGGCATCCGCAAACTGCTGGATGAGTGCTCGTTCTCCTACACCCGCCAGACCGAAATGAAAGGCCTGGGCCACGCGATTCTCACCGGTCGCCCGCTGATCGGTGACGAACCGTTTGCCGTGGTACTGGCGGACGATCTGTGCGTCAACCTCGAAGGCGACGGCGTTCTGACCCAGATGGTCAAGCTGTACAAGCAGTTCCGCTGCTCGATCATCGCCATTCAGGAAGTTGATCCGCAGGAAACCAGCAAGTACGGCGTGATCGCCGGCGAGATGATCCGCGACGACATCTACCGCGTACACAGCATGGTTGAGAAGCCAAAGCCGGAAGACGCGCCGTCGAACCTGGCGATCATCGGTCGTTACATCCTGACCCCGGACATCTTCGACCTGATCGAGCAGACCGAGCCAGGCAAGGGTGGTGAAATCCAGATCACCGACGCCCTGATGAAGCAGGCCCAGAACGGCTGCGTCATGGCTTACAAGTTCAAGGGCAAGCGTTTTGACTGCGGTGGCGCTGAAGGCTACATCGAAGCGACCAACTTCTGCTTCGAGAACTTCTACAAGACCGGCAAGGCTTACTGATAGCGCCGGATCTGCAGCGTGAAGGGTGTGAAAGCACCCAAGCGAATGTACCCACAAACGCCCCGACCTGTTCGGGGCGTTTGTTTTTGTGCCGGGAAAAGCCTTGAACCCGGCGGCGAGTTTTTACTGACGCCCTCTGAGCGCACTGGCTGCTTTTTCAGGGAGGAAGGTACGTGCGAGCATGCTGGCTGCTCCGATTTCCCTCAGGCGGCGCAGCAGAGCCCCGTTAAAGCGGGTTACCTGTCCGCCCAGAACGAAAAAAGCTCCGTATCGCAAGATACGGAGCTTTTTCTTTATGCGTTACACCGGTTGCGATCTCTCGAAACCGGCGCCTTCCGAGCGGTTACTGTTGCACGACATTCGCAGCGGCAGGGTCGACCTTTTTCGGCTTCATCAGGCTGAAGTCGATCAAGGCGCGCTGCTCGCGTTCGTACGGGTTGCCGATCATCAGCGGACGCGGCTTGAAGCTGTCGCTGACCAGGCTCTTGCTGCGGTCCAGTTCATCGAAACTCAAACCGGCCAAGTCCGCCCAGGTGTGGATCAGGTGCGAGCTGCTGTACGGCCGGCCCAGGTCGGCGGCAAAGTTCCAGTCGTGGGTCTCGCGCCATTTCGGCGAAGCCCAGGCCATGAACGGAATGGTGTACATCGGCGCGGTCGGTTTGTTTTCGTTACGGCCGAGGGTGTTGTGGCCGGCGGAGTCAAACACGTCTTCACCGTGGTCGGAGAGATACAGCAGGAAGCCATTCGGATCGGACTTGGCGTAGTCCTTGATCAGGCTCGACACCACGAAATCGTTGTACAGCACGGCGTTGTCGTAGCTGTTGTAGGTCGGCACCTGATCGTCACGCACGCCGGCCGGCACGCCGGTACGGTCCTGGAACTTGTCGAAGGTCGGCGGATAGCGGTACTGGTAGCTCATGTGAGTACCGAGCAAGTGCACGACGATCAGCTTGCGCTGCGCCGGGTCGGTCAGCGCCTTGTTGAACGGCTCGATCACGTCACCGTCGTACTGCGCGGCGTTCTGGTTGCGGTTGTTGTTCAGGTACACCTGCTCGTCGGCCTGCTCGGAGAAGGTCGTGAGCATGGTGTTGCGCTTGGTCATGGTCTGCTGGTTGGTGATCCAGAACGTCTTGTAACCGGCCTGTTTCATCATGCTGACCAGCGACGGCGTGGACAGGTACAGATCAGGGTTTTCTTCATCGGCGAAAGTCAGGACCTGCTGCAGCGCTTCAATGGTGTAGGGGCGTGGGGTGATGACGTTGTCGAACACCGCGAGCTGATCCTTGAGCTTGTCCAGCTCAGGAGTGGTCTTGCGTCCATAGCCGTACAGGCTCATGCGCTGACGGTTGGTCGACTCGCCGATCACCAGCACCAGGGTCGACGGTTTATCGGCGTCGGCAGCTTTCAGGTTATGCAGCGGCGGCACCTTGCTGGTGCTGTGCAGCATGTCCTGCATGCCGGCCAGGGTGTCGAGGTAACGGTGGTAAGCCACTGCCATCTGCCAGGGCACGGCTGGCTCGATGCGGTCTTCGAACTTCTCGAAACCGCCGGCGAAACTGCCGGTACGCTGGGTCTGTTTGATCAGCGGGTAACCGACCACGGCGAAGACGATCGCGATTGCGGCCACGAACGCACGGCCTCGGGGCATGTACACCGGGCGCAGGCGGGTCCACAGGAAATAGGCGAAAGCGGTATGGGCGAGGAACGCCGGGATCATCCACCAGGCGAAGTACTGCGTCATGTATTCGCCGGCTTCAGAAATGTTCGACTCGAACATGATGAAGATGACGCTTTGCGAGAACTCCTGCTGATAGATGAAGAAGTAGCCCAGGCTGGCCATGGAGCAGGCCCACAGGACTACGCCGATCAGTGCGGCCAGCAGTTTGGTGCGTTTGGGGAACGCCAGCATCGGGGCGAGCCACAGCGCACTCATCACGAAAGCCTGACGGAAACCGCTGAAACCGGAGGTGCCGGTCAGCTGGATCAACAGTTGGGTGATACCCGAGAAATACCAGAAGAAAGCGAACAGCCAGAGAACCCCGGCCCAGTCGAAACCTGTCGCAGTCGTTTTGCTGCGTTTGAACAATGCCATTCAGCACTCCAGCTCATCGTCACTAACCACCGCCGGAACGCTACATCAAACCGACGAACGGAAGCCGCGCGCAAACGCACGGCCAGAATGGGCCGGAGTATCACCAAGGCAATGTGAAAACTTCGTTAGTTGCTGATCAGGGGCAGGGGAGCATCATGTCGGGAACGACAGGCGCCGTTCCCGAAGCTGGCGGTGCAGGTCAGGCGTGCGGATGGCGCTGGACCACCGGCAGAGGTTTGGGCTGAGCGCCCTGGGTCAGCGAGCGCAGCTGCGCCAGCTCCTGCTTCAACTGGTCGCGCTCGTCTTTCAACTGGCGCAATTCATCGCGACGGATTGTGACGTACAGGGTTTGTGGCGGCATTGCTGTGTGTACTGTGCCCATTGCTCACCTCGCAAATGGCGTGTCTCAACTGCAAATCGTCCCCGCGTCGGGGCTACTGACTTGCTATCGGCGCCAATTTTGATTTCTTTTGCCCATGAATGGAACTTTTTTATTTTTCATGGTCGGTGTGTCTTCGGCAGGATTCGGGGCGTTATCAGTCTGGATCGGGCACAATGCCCGGAAACTTCATCGCAACGCTCTGGACTAACCTCCATCAGTCGCGTTGGGCTATAACCAATGACACACATTTATTTGTAGTAAGGAGCATCAGCACATGCAACTCGGGATTATTGGACTGGGCCGCATGGGCGGCAATATTGCGCGACGTCTGATGCTCAACGGTCACACCACCGTTGTTTACGACCGCAATACCGCTTTCATCGATAACCTGGTCGCCGAGGGCTCCACCGGCGTCGCCGACTTGCCTGCCCTGGTGGCAGGCCTGGCCAAGCCGCGTGCGGTATGGGTCATGTTGCCGGCCGGCGCACCGACCGAAGACACTATCAACACTCTGAGCGACTTGCTGGAAGCCGGTGACACCATCATCGACGGCGGCAACACCAACTACAAGGATGACATCCGCCGCGCCAAGAATCTGTCGGAGAAGGGCCTGCACTACATCGACGTCGGTACCTCCGGCGGCGTCTGGGGCCTGGAACGCGGTTATTGCATGATGATCGGCGGTGATGCCGAGACCGTGCAGCGCCTTGACCCGCTGTTTGCCGCTCTGGCACCGGGCATGGGTAACATTCCGCGCACCAAGGATCGCAAGTCCGCGGATCACCGCGCCGAGCACGGCTACATTCACGCCGGTCCTGCCGGTGCCGGGCACTTTGTGAAGATGATTCACAACGGTATCGAGTACGGCATGATGGCCGCGTTCGCCGAGGGCTTCGACATCCTCAAGACCAAGTCCAGCGAGCGTCTGCCGGAAGATCAGCGTTTCGACCTGAACGTTGCCGACATCGCCGAAGTCTGGCGTCGTGGCAGCGTCGTTTCCTCGTGGTTGCTCGATCTGACTGCCGATGCACTGGCCAGCGATCCGAAACTCGACGGTTTCTCCGGCTCGGTGGCTGACAGCGGTGAAGGTCAATGGACCATCGAAGCGGCGATGGAGCAGGCTGTGCCGGTTCCGGTGCTGTCCAACTCGCTGTTCTCGCGCTATCGCTCGCGCGGTCAGGGCACTTTTGGCGACAAGATTCTTTCGGCCCAGCGCTTCGGCTTTGGCGGCCACGTGGAGACTCCGAAGAAATGACCCATACGATCCGCAGAAAATCCAAGGCAGAACCCGCTCCACCGACCACGCTGTTTCTGTTCGGTGCCCACGGCGACCTGGTCAAGCGCTTGCTGATGCCGGCGCTGTACAACCTCAGTCGCGACGGCCTGCTTGACGAGAATCTGCGGATCGTTGGCGTTGATCACAACGCCATTACCGATGAAGCCTTCGCGCAAAAGCTCGAAGACTTCATCCGCACCGAAGTGGCGGCGAAGGTCGGCAAGGGCGATCAGATGCTTGATCCGGCCTTGTGGGCCAAGCTCGCCAAAGGTATCAGCTACGTCCAGGGCGACTTCCTGGACGACAGCACTTATTCCGCGCTGGCGGCAAAAATTGCCGACAGCGGCACTGGCAATGCGGTGTTCTACCTGGCCACCGCGCCACGTTTCTTCAGTGAAGTGGTACGCCGTCTCGGCGCGGCCAAGTTGCTCGAGGAAACTCCCGAAGCATTCAGAAGGGTGGTGATCGAGAAGCCGTTCGGCTCCGATCTGCAAACCGCCGAAGCGTTGAACGCCTGTCTGCTCAAGGTCATGTCCGAGAAACAGATCTATCGGATCGACCATTACCTGGGCAAGGAAACCGTGCAGAACATTCTGGTCAGCCGGTTCTCCAACAGCCTGTTCGAGGCGTTCTGGAACAACCATTACATCGACCACGTGCAAATCACTGCGGCAGAAACCGTCGGCGTTGAAACCCGTGGCAGTTTTTACGAGCACACTGGTGCGCTGCGTGACATGGTGCCCAATCACCTGTTCCAGCTGCTGGCAATGGTCGCCATGGAACCGCCGGCCGCATTCGGCGCTGACGCCGTGCGCGGCGAGAAGGCCAAAGTGGTCGGCGCGATCCGCCCGTGGAGCGTTGAAGAGGCGCGAGCCAACTCGGTACGCGGCCAGTACCGCGCCGGCGAGGTCGATGGCAAAGCGTTGAATGGTTATCGTCAGGAAGCCAACGTGGCGCCTGACAGCAACACCGAAACCTACGTCGCACTGAAAGTCATGATCGACAACTGGCGCTGGGTCGGCGTGCCGTTCTACCTGCGCACCGGCAAGCGCATGAGCGTGCGCGACACCGAGATCGTCATCTGCTTCAAACCGGCGCCGTACGCGCAGTTCCGCGACACCGAAGTCGACGAGTTGCAGCCGACCTATCTGCGCATCCAGATCCAGCCCAACGAAGGCATGTGGTTCGACCTGCTGGCCAAGCGGCCGGGGCCGGCGCTGAACATGGCCAACATCGAGCTGGGTTTTGCCTACAAGGACTTCTTCGAAATGCAGCCGTCCACCGGCTACGAAACGCTGATCTACGACTGCCTGACCGGCGACCAGACGCTGTTCCAGCGCGCCGACAACATCGAGAACGGCTGGCGTGCAGTGCAACCGTTCCTCGATGCCTGGCAACAGGATGCTAGCGTGGAGACTTACGCTGCCGGGGAAGACGGCCCGCAAGCCGCCAATGATCTGCTGACTCGCGATGGTCGCGTCTGGCATGGTCTGGGATGAGTGACTCGATCCGCTTTTTACTGAGTGACATGGACGGCACGCTGTTGCTGCCCGATCACAGCCTGAGCCAGCGCACCATCGACGCCGTGCGTTCGCTGCGCGAGGCCGGCGTGTTGTTCAGTCTGGCCACCGGGCGCCCGCCCAAAGCCATGTTGCAGCAGATCGAAGCCTTGGGTGTCGATCTGCCGACCGCCGCCTTCAATGGCGGCACCATCGTCAATCCGGATGGCAGCCTGTTGGTGGCGCACTACCTGCCGGTGCCGACGGCGCTGATTGCCCTGGCGTTGTTTGCTGACCAGCCGGATGTGGAGATCTGGGTTTTCAGCGGTGGTGACTGGTTGCTCAAGGATCCGCACGGGCCGATGGTGCCGCGCGAGCAGCATGGCCTCGGTTATCCGCCGGTGGTGGTCGATAGTTTCGAGCCGTACCTGGAACGCATCGACAAGATCGTCGCCACCAGTAACAACACGGATTTGCTGATCGAGCTAGAGGCGCGTCTGCTGCCCAGGGTCAACGGCATGGCGCAGGTTTCGCGCTCGCAACCGGTGTATCTGGACGTGACAGCGCTGGAAGCCAACAAGGGCACCGCACTGACGACGATTGCTGCACATCTGGGCATCCCGCTGGAGCAGACGGCGGCGATTGGCGATGGCGGCAACGACCCGGCGATGTTCCATTGCGCGGGCCTGTCGATTGCCATGGGGCAGGCGGAGGAGGCGGTCAAGCGCCAGGCTGATGTCGTTACAGCCCCCAACACCGAAGACGGCGTGGCGCAGGCGATCGAAAAATACATCCTCCAGTAACACCTGTAGGAGCTGCCGCAGGCTGCGATCTTTTGATCTTGTTTTTTTATGCAGCAAGATCAACAGATCGCAGCCTTCGGCAGCTCCTACACGTGGTTGTTGTCAGAGCCAGTAGCTGACGGCGTACCAGCCCAGCAGGCCCATCACTACGGTGTACGGCAGCGCCATCCACACCATCCGCCCGTACGACAGGCGCACCAGCGGCGCAATCGCCGAAGTCAGCAGGAACAGGAACGCCGCCTGACCATTGGGCGTCGCCACGCTTGGCAGATTGGTACCGGTGTTGATCGCGATCGCCAGTGTCTCGAAATGCTCGCGGCTCATGTGCCCGGACAGGAAGGCCTGTTTCACTTCGGTGATGTATATGGTGGCGACGAACACGTTGTCGCTGATCGCCGAGAGCAGGCCATTGGCGATGAACAGCATGCCCGGCTGTTGCTCCGCCGGCAGCGCCAGCACCCACTGGATCAGCGGCGCGAACAGTTGTTGATCGTGAATCACCGCGACCACGGCAAAAAACACCACCAGCAATGCAGTGAACGGCATGGCGTCCTTGAACGCGCTGCCGAGGCGATGCTCGTCGGTGATGCCGGTGAACGCGGTGATCAACACAATCACCATCAGGCCGATCAAGCCGACTTCGGCAACGTGAAACGCCAGGCAGCCAATCAGAATCAACGCGGCAGTCCCTTGCACCAGCAGGGCGGCACGTTGGCGCGGGGTGCGTTCGGCGTTGTCTTCGGCGGCGTAATTGGCCAGTACGGCGCGGACGTTGTCCGGCAGCAGGGTGCCGTAGCCAAACCAGCGCAGTTTTTCCAGTAGCAGACAGGTCACCAGGCCGGCCACCAGTACCGGCAGCGAGACCGGCGCGACTTTCTGGAAGAATTCTGCGAAGTGCCAGCCCATTTCATGACCGATCAGCAAATTCTGCGGCTCGCCCACCAGGGTGCAGACCCCGCCGAGGGCAGTACCGACCGCGCCGTGCATCAGCAGGCTGCGCAGGAATGCGCGGAATTGCTCCAGATCTTCATGGTGCAGGGCCGGCAGATGGCGGTCGTCGCTGAATTCGCTGTCCTGACGCGGATCGTTGCCCGAGGCCACACGGTGGTAGACCGAGTAGAAGCCGACCGCCGCGCTGATGATTACTGCGGTGACGGTCAAGGCATCGAGAAACGCCGACAGAAAGGCCGAGAGGAAGCAGAACATCAGCGCCAGCAGCGCCTTGGAGCGCACGCCCAGCAACAGTCGCGAAAACAGAAACAGCAGCAGGTCCTTCATGAAGTAGATGCCCGCGACCATGAACATCAGCAGCAGGATCACCGGGAAGTTGTGCAGCAACTCATCGTACAGCGCCTGCGGGGTGGTCATCTTCAGCAGCAGGGCTTCGATCAGCAACAGACCGCCGGGCATTAGCGGATAGCATTTGAGGGCCATGGCCAGGGTGAAAATGAACTCGATCACCAGCAGCCAGCCGGCGGCGACCGGGCCGACAGTGAACAGCACCACGGCGTTGAGGATCAGGAACCCGACGATGCACGCCTTGTACCAGCGGGGCGAATGCCCGAGGAAGTTATGCGCGAACGCCTGGGCCAGTGAACCGGACATCGGTTGCTCCTTGTATTAAGAAGCGCGCAAGTTGCCGCAAGTGCCTGACAAGTTCAAGTCTGGGGAAGTTATTGATTCAGATAGCGCGCGACCATGGCACGGTAGTTGCCGTCCAGTGAATAGCCGCCGACCAGTATGTGGCCGTCCGCCTGCACCGCGAGTGAGTTGGCGGTGTCGAGGCTGCGTCCCAGCCGCGTGCGCAGCCAGCCGTGGCCGTTGCCAAACTCGTGGTCAAGTTGGCCATCAAGCAAATAGCGCGCGACGATGAAATCCGCTTCGATTCCGCCAATGGTCGCGCCCACCGCGATGATGCGGCCATCGGCCATGCACTGGGCGGCGCTCCACTGGCAACCACTGGGGCCGATTTCCAGCAGATGTGGATGACCGGCGTTGTTGCGCAACTCCGGTCGGCCGTTGTTGTGCAGGCTCAGTGCCAGACAGCGGATCGGATCGCGGCTGCTGCCAAAGCAGTGCAGATGCTCCTGCGACTCGATGACCTGACTGACCATGGCGCTTTGGCCGTGGGCCTTGAAGGCGAGGAAACCATCCACCGCGAAGCGCTCATCCAGACGCCCGTCCGGCAGATAGCGCGCCACCAGCCCCTCTTGGGGGAAGTCGATGGAGCCGGCGACGAGGATCCGCCCGTCCTGCTGCAGTGCAAGGCTGCTGAGCCAGGTGTTGAGCAGCAAATGACGAATCATCACGAAGCCGCGGCCATTGAAGCTCGGATCAAGCGCACCGTCTGGCATCAGGCGAATCAGCATGCCGGCATGGTCGGCGAGTTCGAAATGATGATTGGCGATCAGCAGAATGTGCCCGTCGTCCTGCACGGCAATGTCGCAGGCTTCGGCGCCAGGCACGCCGGGCGGCAGCCAGGCATCGCGGGAGCCGATGGACAGGTCGCCGGGCAGGCGCACCACTTTACGGCCATTTTCACCAAAGCTCGGGTCCGGGATGCCGTCGGCGCTGAACAAGGCAAGCGCGGGCAGGGTGCGGTGGGCGGTTTGATAATGCAGACCGGCCAGCAGGATACGTCCGTCGGGTAACACCTGGATTTTGCCGGCGGTGGCTTCGAAACCGGGTTCAAACTCGCCGATGACGCTGCCTTGTTGACCGAAAGCGAGGTCGGCCGAACCGTCAGCGAGTATTCGCGCCAAGCCAAACCGGCTGCCCTGAGCGGTGCCGATCTTGGCCGCGATCAGCACGCGCCCCTGTCGGTCCAGCGCAACACCCTGGGTCATGCTGGAAACACTGCCAGCGAAATAGACCTGAGCAACGCCAGTCTTGGCGAATTGTCTGTCCAGTTGTCCGCAGCGATTGAGTAGTGCCGGTCGCGCAAAGGCGTTCTCGGAGGACATGCATGCTTCTCCTTGCAAGTTGACCAGGCCCGAATCGGGCGGGTAACTGCATGAGCGGAACATTCAATCCCTGAATACACGCAAGTTCAACTGACAGAACTAACAGGTGGAGGGTCGCACTGTGCCATAACAGTGTCTTTTTGAACCAAATGAAAGCATGCCAAGCAGTGGCGCCTGATGCTTTAAGGAAAGTTGTACAAAAGTACTGGAGACGAACTACCACAGGTAACTAAAAGAACAGAGGGCGGATGACCTGAGCGTCATCCGCATGATCCTCTGATCAATGTGGCATCGACCACGATTGCAGCAGGTAACCTTCTTTGCTCAATTCGGCGCGGGCCTGTTGCAACAGCAGTTCCAGTTGCGCCGGATCGGAGTAGGCGCTACTCGGGATCTGCTGGCGACCAATGTGCGAGTTGGTGCGATCGATGACGGTCAGGTTCAGTTCGCCGTTGCCGTCTTGTGGGGCCCAAGCCACGCACTGAAAGGGTTTGAACGCGTGGTTGGCAATCAAAAGAGCTTCGTTGATACGGAGCGGGGCGGTCATTGGGGTCTTCTCTCTGTCGTGCCCAATCAAGTGATGTGCCGTCGGTTGGGCTTACCGTTCGGCTGGTTACTTGTACTGATGCACGCAACCCCGTGGCAGGTCACACACGAAACAAAGAAATTTCAACTTAATTGCTCAGGCTCAACATTCCGAACGTTTTTGAAAGCCTGGTGAAAGATAGCAACTCGATAGCTGACTAATAAACTCGCTTCTTATAACTCGTTAGCTTGTACACCTATAAGCAATCGATACAAGGCGCTGTCAATTTCTTGCTAATGTTACAGTCGGGTCTGCCAAATGACTGTTTTTACAATAATTTCCTTAAATTTGGCGCCAAGGAACAGTCATGATCGAAGCGCCAGCGTTACGACGTTTATTGGTAGTCGACCCCTGTGACGACTGCCATCGCCTGTTACCCGGATTGCGCACGGTAGGTTGGGATGTCGACAGCTGTACCCTGGAAAATGCCGCCGATCGGACATGCGATGTCGGGCTGCTGCGACTGCAACCTTTTCACCTTGAACGTCCCGAAGCGGTCAAGGAACTGATCAGTCGCAGCGGCACCGAGTGGATCGCGGTGTTGAACCAGGAAGTCCTGCGGTTGCAGAACGTCGGCGACTTCGTCTGCGAATGGTTTTTCGATTTTCACACCTTGCCATTCGATGTCTCGCGGGTCCAGGTGACCCTGGGGCGAGCATTCGGCATGGCGCGTCTGCGCGGGCAAGGCACGATTCACGTTGACCAGCCGGAACATGAACTGCTCGGCGACAGCAAGCCGATCCGCGAGCTGCGCAAGTTATTGAGCAAACTGGCACCGACCGAATCCCCGGTGCTGATCCGCGGTGAAAGTGGCACCGGTAAAGAACTGGTGGCGCGCACGCTGCACCGCCAGTCCCAACGCCACAGCAAGCCGTTCGTGGCGATCAATTGCGGGGCGATTCCCGAACACTTGATTCAGTCCGAACTGTTCGGCCACGAAAAAGGTGCGTTCACCGGTGCCCATCAGCGCAAGGTCGGGCGCATTGAGGCCGCGAATGGCGGCACGCTGTTTCTCGATGAAATCGGCGATCTGCCGCTGGAATTGCAGGCCAATCTGCTGCGTTTTCTGCAGGAGAAACACATCGAACGCGTCGGCGGCAGTCAGCCGATCCCGGTGGATGTTCGCGTGCTGGCGGCGACCCACGTCGACCTTGAGGCGGCGATCGAGAAAAAGCGTTTTCGCGAAGACCTGTATTACCGCCTCAATGTGCTGCAGGTGGTGACCGCGCCATTGCGCGAGCGCCACGGTGATCTGTCGATGCTGGCCAACCATTTCTCGCACTTCTACAGCCACGAAACCGGGCGCCGCCCGCGCAGCTTCAGTGAGGATGCATTGATCGCCATGGGCAAGCACGACTGGCCGGGCAACGTTCGGGAGCTGGCCAACCGCGTGCGACGGGGTCTGGTTCTGGCGGAAGGCCGACAGATCGAAGCCCGGGATCTGGGATTGCTCAGTCAGCACACGAGTTCGACGCCGATGGGTACGCTGGAAGACTACAAGACGCGCGCCGAACGCCAGGCGCTGTGCGATGTGTTGAACCGCCACAGCGACAACCTGAGTGTCGCGGCGAAGGTGCTGGGAGTGTCGCGGCCGACGTTTTATCGCCTGCTGCATAAGCATCAGATTCGCTAGAGACCAAAGCTCAAAAGATCGCAGCCTGCGGCAGCTCCTACAGGGGGTGACTCTGTAGGAGCTGCCGCAGGCTGCAATCTTTTGCTTTAGAAGTAGTACGGGAATTTCAGGCTGAAGGAAAAGTCGGGGGCATCCGGGGTCATGCCGATCGACAGGTTGGGCACGATAGTCAGGTTGTCCGTGGCGGCAATGGTCATGCCGACGTTGAAGTAGCCTGCGTTGGCGTCACTGGAGACCACCGATTGCCAATCCCCGCCATCGGGTTTGAGTTTGCTCCTGCGTTGCACCAGATCAGACATCGAAAACGACATACTCATCTTTTCGTTCAGAGCAAACGCAATACCGGCGCCGATCTGGAAGCTGTCGCCGATGCTGACCTTGCCCGGGGTTTTCTGGTTGACGGTCGAACTGATGTCGTCGAACGACTCTTCCAGGTTGTGGGTGTAGGACAAGCTGCCGAACAGCACTGCCGGGTCGAACGTCTTGACCAGCGAAACCCCGGGTGTGATCGACCAGACACCGTTACCGGTCGGCAGCGTGTCAGGCACGAACAGGTTGGAGTTGGCATCGGTCTGGCGCAGTTTGATGCCGAACGGGTCCTTGCCGGTTGGCGCCTTGACCCGCAGGGTGACCACGGCGTCCGGCGTGTTGACCGACTCGTCGAGGAACTTGTACGCGATGCCGAAGTTGACGTCGCCGATGGTCGGGTCGCGCGAAACATCCTGTTCCGTCGTGACGTTCGATGCACCACCGTTGCCGCCGCCGGACTGATAGGTCGATTCGCGGTAAACCACCGGCACGTTCACGTCGAACTGCCAACGGTTGTCGAAGTTGTAGCGCCCGGTCAGGTCCAGCGTCCAGGTGTCGGCCTTGATCCGGTCGAGGTTGATGTTGCCCAGAAAGATCGAGTCCAGCGCGAGGAAGCCGTTGAGGATCAGCTGTCGGGTGTCGTAGCGCGAGTAGGTCACGCCGGTTTCAAAGCTGAATTTACCGCCGCCGAAGAAGCCGCTGGCCTCGTCATAGAGGTTGGACACACTCTGGGCCGGTTGCGAATCATCGGCCAGCGATTGCCCGTAGGAAGCGCCGCTGCCCCCGGCTGCGCCCCCCGACGCTGCCGCCGCGCCAACGCCGGGAGCCCCGGTGCTGGTCGCGACTTTTGGATTGCCTTTCATGTCAGATGGCGACTTGGCCAGCCGTTTGGGTTGCGGGGCTGCCGGTTGATCCTCAACCTGACGGACCCGTTGCTCGAGCACCGCCAGGGCCTTTTGTTGTACTTCGTATCGTTGCTTCAGCTCCAGAAGTTCCTGTTTCAGGGTCTCCACATCTGCGTCGGGTGCTGCTTGCAGCATCGCCGCGGGTAGAAGAGTACTCAGACATACAGCGGCACGCAGTGATACTGATCGATACATGAATAAGCCGTCCCTTTAAGCCCAATGATCGAGACTCAGCGTAGTTCAATATCCGATATTGCGTAGTGCCCTGAGTTGAGTCAGGTTGCAGTCCAGTGCGCCGGGGCTGATACCGTTATTGTTAAGCACAACATTGAGTTGGGTCATGTTGTTGACCACGTTGGCGCTGCCCAGCAGGCGAGTGTTCTGCAGCAGGCCACCCTGGGCCACTTGTTGCAGGGCAGTGCCCTGATTGCCCGAGGCCTGAATCGCCATTTGCACGCCACTGTTGCTGGCCGAAACGGCGACGCTGCCGGCGGCATTGCTCGCCCCGATGCTCTGCCCGGCCATCAGGGCCTGGCCTTGGGCGGGGGCCAGCGGAGGAGGGGTGTTGGCTTCTTTTACATTGATCGCCACATTGTTGTTGGCGGTGTTGCCGTCGCCAGCGGCGCGTACGCTTTGGGTCACGCCCTGGCTGCTGTTGAGCGCCGCGCCACCAATGACATTGCCAGTGCCCGGAGTCGGGGTGCTGCCGTTGCCCTGTTCCTTGATGGTCGAGACATAGAATTCCGGTTTGATCGTGGCGGCCTGGATTTGCATCGACGTCGCAGCGCCGATCAGATCACCGCTGGCGTTGCGCCAGGTACTGCTCATGACAATGCCGAAGCTGATGATCCGCCCCGGCATGACGTAACGACCACGAAGCTGGGACAGCTCCTGATCCTGAACTTCGATGGGTTTGAATCCTGCATTGGCATAGCCTGACACGCTCGCTGCCAGGCAGGCGGCGGCCAGCCAGTATGAGGTTTTCATCTGCTGCTCCCGGGACATCCAGTCCCATTCTTTATAATCGGCGATTAAAAGAAGTCGCTCTGTATGAACCCGAAGTCCATCAATTCAGCATCTCTGACAGGGTTGAAGTTATCCAGCTTGTTCTTCGCGGTCAGCGGGGTCGGTGGCATGCGCAATGCATTGGTTTTGTCATAACCGGGGCCGACGATGGCGAAGACGATGCCGTTCCAACCTTTGACAAAGTCATCATGGGCGTAGCGTTTGTGGCCTAAGACGGGATCTCCGATATAAACCCAATCCTTGTCCGAACGCTGCAGCACCACGAAATGCTTGTAGCCGCGAATTTCCATCAGTACCACCACCGGGATTGTTACGTCGTCGAGTTTTTCCGGTGGAATCTTGTAGCCCCTGGCGCGCATGCCGATGCTTTCTATATAGCGTTTCATGTCCAGCATGGAAAAACCTTGCGTACGCACAAGGTCCTGGTCAGCGTTGACCAGCATGCCTTTGATGATGTGCTCTTCATCGACGTCGAGCCAATAAGCCTGGCGCAATACCGTGGCCAGTGCGGCGGCGCCGCAGCTGAAATCGGTTTTCTGTTCGACGATGTCGGCAAACTTGCGTTCACGAATGCTTTGCACGTTCTTGTAGACGAGTACGCCGCCGGGCAGGGCAGCGACGGGCATCTGGGCAGCCTGGGTCAGGCCGGACAGGCAAAGCAGGGCGATAAAGGCAGTCTTACGCATGATCGATACGCCTTTGCGGACTGAGGAAAAGCCCCGTTTCCGGGGCTTTCGTTTCGATCGCGATTACATGCAGGCTTTGCAACCTGCAGCGATGGACAGCGAGTTGCTTTGTTGGTTGCCAACGCCGGAAGCGTTGTTGAAGCCACCGTTACCCGACCAGTTGTTGCCTACGTTGGTCATGCTGGCAGTGTTGGTGACAGGGTTTTTCCAGCCGTCTGGGGTCAGCACTTGTTGCGTGGTTACACCAGCAAGACCGAAGGCACCCACGGCTTCGAAGGTAGCTTTCTGATCTTTGCTGCCGCCATTGCCGCCATGGCCTTTGTCGTCGTTGCCATAACCGCCACCGCCGTGGCTGTCACCTTTGATGGTAGCTTCGCCCACGGCGCCGAATACGCCGACGGCGGCGACAGTGCCAGTGAGGGTGTCTTTCTTGTAGGTCTGAGTGCCGTTGTTGCCGACTTGCAGACCGGTAGTGCTTTGGTTGGCAGCAGCAGCGGCTTGCGCTACACGACCACCCGACACAGCGATTGCCAGGTTGTTTTTCTGTTGGTTGAAGTTGCCGGCAGCGTTGTTCACGCCGATGTTACCCGAGCCACTGTTGCCAACGTTGTTCATGTTGGCGTTGTTGTTGCTGGAGTAGTTGCCAACGGTGTTGTTGCTGTTGACTTGAGTGGCGCTGGAAGCGGACACCGCAGAGCCGAAGATGAAGCTTTCGTCGGCGGTAGCCAGAGCCGCGGCGTTGTCTTGCTGGTTGCCGTCACCGGCCACGTTGTTGGCACCGACGTTGCCGTTGGCGCCGTTAAGCGAGCCACTGATGCCGGCGTTGTTCTGGGTGCCCTGGTTGAGGACGGTGTTACCGCCGTTGTTTTGCACGTCGAGTACCGCAGCACCGGCACCTGCGCCGATTTGCAGCAGTTCTTCCAGGGTAGGGCCTTTTGGTGGAGGAGGGTTGTGACCGTGACCACCATTGTTACCATGATCGTTGCCGCCTGCTTGAGCCGCCATTGCCATTACTGCTGCAAGTGCGAAAACCAGTGGTTTGAGAGCCATTGTAGTTTTCATGGTGTTTCTCCATCGTGCTTATTAGTTGGTTAAGTGTTGGTACTTTCTAATTGCACTGCTTTTGTTGTTTGGGTCAGTCAGCGACCCGGATGCTCAGGGTGTTAGCCATACGGTTCCCCACCCCGGCACTCTGGTTCACCTGAATCACCCCTCGGCTGCCGGTGAAGGCCTGATCACTTGTCGTGACCTGGCGACTGCCGGGTGAGGTGCCAGTTGCTCCTGAGCTCGGTAAAAGCGCCACGTTCTGTTGCGACAGGGCGCTGTCGTCAACGCTTTGCGGGGCAGCACTGATGCTGACGCGCGTCACGTTGGCCATCTGGTTGTTGGCCCCGGCCCCCTGGTTTACGCCCAGGATCCCGTTGCCGTTACTGAAAGAGGTGCCGCCAATGGTGGCGCTGGCGTTCATCGACGGGTTGGCAGGGGTGTCCAGCTTTTGCCTGACGATGGTGGTGGCACTGGCATTGGTGCCAATGGCGATCGCTTTGGTGTTGGTCTGTTGCATCTGGTCGCCGGCGGCCTGGTTGACGTTGAAGTTGCCGCGGTACTGCACACCGGTATCCTGAATGTCCGCGTTGTTCACGGAACTCGGATCGGCCATGACGCGGGCACAGCTGAAGAGGGCAAACAGCAGAAGGAAACGATTCATCTCATTGACCTCCAGCCATGCGGGTCAATGGCGCGAGACCGGTGCTCAGCGAGCGATTGATCGTGTTGGAGATCGTGCCGCCACCGCCGCCGCCATGACCGGCACTCATGCCAGGCAGGCCGTTGGGGTTGGTCAACACGTTCATGCCGGGCATGTCCGAGTTCGGCGTGATCATGTTGCTGCGGATCGAAGCGCCGCTGGCTACGCTGGCAAAGTCACCGTCACTGAGTTCGGTGCTGGTCATCGCTTGATGGATTCGATCGGAAGGGTTGGCATTGACCGTGGTTGGATACGGGTCTTTGCCACCGCTGCGCCCGATTGCAATGGGCTGGACGTCGCGGTTGAGAACGATCACGCCATTGCCTTCGGCCTGAACGTTGAAACTGATGAATGTGCTGGCGGCTGATCCAATCAGCAGAAGGCAGGTCAGGCCTTTATTAATATTCCCCACGGCGGCAATTCCTTCTTCAGTGGGCTGGCTCTTGTCAGCGTTGGGAAGGAGAGAGCGAAAGCTGTGCCGCTTTTGAGTTGTTGTTGGTTTTCAACAGGTTGGCGATGGGCCGCGCAGCGCTGATACAAATGCTGTTTCAGCGCTGAAACAGTCACCCAGACACCCACAGGGTCAATGGCGGCGCAAAGCTCTGGAACAAGGGTTTGCCGGGGACTGTTTCAATGGCGTAACAGATGTTCTTGCAGAATGATGAAGGCCATTTAAACGGCTGCTTTGCGCGGCATCGGGTGTTTCAGGAATGGACACTTGGGTCCCGAAAGGAGCTGTTTGCCAAGTCAATCAGCCATCAAACGCGCGACTGCTTCGAAAGCCTGAAACCGCCGGTCATCCCAGTTGCCCTGAATGATCTGCAACGGTTGCCCGTGCTGTTCCAGCCAGTCGCGGGTGGCCTGAAAGAATGTCATGCGTTCGCTGAGCTGCGGCTGACAGCGTTGGCCGTCGTCAGTCCAGTCGATCTGCTCCGGCGACAACAGCAGGTGCAGGTCGTAATGCCGGGCCAGCAATTCGGTTTCCAGCCACGCCGGGCAATCGCCAAACAGGGTCTGGCTCCACAGGATGTTGCTCAGCAAATGGGTGTCGAGAATCAGCAATGGCGGTTGCTGCGCCCGAGCCTGATCTTCCCACTGCAACTGCCCACGGGCGATGTCGGGGATGTCGTTGAGGCAGGTGTCGCGTGGATTCTGCTCGATGAACCAGCGCACATATTCGTCCACCCGCAGCCCGCCAAAGCGCTCCTGAAGGCCAGCGGCCAGCCAGCTTTTGCCGGTGGATTCCGGGCCGGTGAGGACAACCACCTTCATCGCTGCAACGCCGGATCGGCGCGCCATTCGCGCCAGCCTTGCAGCGCAATCAGGGTGAACAAGGCATACAGCGCGGCGGTGAGGTACAGGCCCTTATAAAGGAACAGGCCGACGAAAATCACATCCAGCACGAACCACAGCGCCCAGCATTGCAGACGTTTCTGCGCCATCCACAATTGCGCAACCAGGCTGAACGCCGTCAGCGCAGCATCGAGCCACGGCTGCGCCGCGTCGGTCCAGTGCGCCATGGCCGCGCCCAGCAGCAGGCTGCCGAGGGCGCCTACGCTCAGGCCGAGCAGGATCGAGCGCCGGTCCAGACGCGTGACGTCGCGCCCGTCGCGCCCGTCGTGCATCGTCCCGGCGCGGGTCCATTGCCACCAGCCGTAGACTTGCAGCGCGGCGTAAATCACTTGCAGCAACATGTCCGAGTACAGCTTCACGTCGTAGAAGATCCAGCTGTACAGCAACACCATGACCAGACCGATCGGCCAGCACCACGGATTCTGTTTGACCGTCAGCCAGACGGCGATCACACCGAGGGCGGCGGCAAACAGTTCAAGCCCGGACATGGGGGTTCCTTGGGGGAATTGACGAGGGAGCGGATTGTACCGAAAAACCTGTAGGAGTGAGCCTTGCCGATTTTGACGGAGCACCTTGTCCCTCTGTGGGAGCGAGCTTGCTCGCGAAAGCGTTTTATCAGTAACGACTCTATCGACTGACACCAAGCCTTCGCGAGCAAGCTCACTCCTACAGGGGAACGGTGTCAGACGCGGAACTGACGCAGCAACTGGTTCAACTGCTCGCTCAGTTGGCCGAGTTTGACGCTCGCCGCACTCGACTGCTCCGCCGCCAGCGCCGTGCTGTGAGACAGGCCGGCCGCCTGGGTGACGTTCTGATTGATGTCCTCGACCACATGCGCCTGTTGCAGCGTGGCGCTGGCAATCGAGGCGTTCAGGCCGTTGAGATTACGCAGGGCCTGGCCGATGGCATTCAGGCTCGCGCCGGCCAATCCCGCCTGTTCGATGGTCAGTTGCGAGGCCTTGCTGCTGTCGCCAATGACTTTCACCGCCGCTTCGGAATGATTCTGCAGGCGTTCGATCATGCTCTGGATTTCCGCCGTCGACTTTTGCGTGCGCTGCGCCAGCAACCGCACTTCATCGGCCACCACCGCAAAGCCCCGGCCCTGTTCACCGGCGCGGGCCGCTTCGATGGCCGCGTTGAGTGCCAGCAGGTTGGTCTGCTCGGCAAGCGAACGGATCACCTCCAGCACACTGCCGATCTGCGTACTTTCGGCTGCCAGGGTGCGAATCACTTCGACCGCCTGATCAATGGTTCCGGACAATTTGTCGATCTGTTGCAGGCTGCCGTCGATGTTGATCTGACCCTGCTGCGCCTGAGCTTCGGCATCACGCATTTCAGCGGCAGCGTGTTCGGCGTTCTTTGCCACATCCTGCACGCCATAGGTCACTTCGTTGATGGCGGTCGCCACCAGTTCCATCTGCTGCGATTGCTGCTGGCTGCGCTGCTGGGCCTGGGTCGCATCGTTGCCCAGTTCACTGGACGACTGGCCCAGCGCGCTGGCCGAGATCTGCAGGTCACCGATGACCCGGCGCAACTTGGCGGTGAAGGCGTTGAAGTGATGCGCCAGTTGCGTGACTTCGTCCTGGCCATGGGTATCGAGGCTGCGAGTCAGGTCGCTTTCGCCGCTGGCGATGTTGGCCATGGCGTTCACGGTTTCCTGCAACGGTCGGACGATGCTGCGGGCAATCAAAATCACCAGCAGGGCCATGATCACGGCGATCACCAAACCAATCACCGAGGCCTTGATCAACTGCCCCCGGAACTCGCTCTGCACATCATCGACGTAAACGCCCGATCCAAGCACCCAGCCCCACGGCTCGAACAGTTTCACGTAGGAGGTTTTCGCCACCGGCTCGCTGGCGCCGGGCTTGGGCCAGCGGTAATCGACCATGCCGGCGCCTTTGCTTTTGGCGATCGCGACCATCTCGTTGAACACCGCGAAACCGTCCGGGTCGCGGATCGCCGAGAGGTTCTGGCCTTCGAGTTTGGGGTTGGTCGGGTGCATGACCATCACGGGGGTGAGGTCGTTGATCCAGAAATAGTCGCTCTGGTCGTAGCGCAGACCACGAATCGCGGTCAGTGCCTGTTTCTGCGCAGCGTCGCGGGTCAGGGTGCCGGCGGTTTCGAGGTCGTGGTAATAGGTCAGCAGGCCGCTGGCGGTCTGCACCACATGCTGGGTTTTCTGCGCCTTGGCGTGGTACAGGTCATCGTGGATCTGCTTGAGCATCAACACGCCCAAGGTCAACAACATGACCACGGCCACAATCAAAATGAGCCACAAGCGTCGGCTGATCGACACACTGCGCAAGCTGTTCATAACGCTGTCACTCCGATTTCTTTTTCTTGTAATAAATCAACGCCAGCATCCAACCACGTTTGCAGTGGTCAGGCATACGCGACCCAAGTCGAATAACGCCGCAGCACTATTAAGGCTTGTCTGTTAGGATTTCGGCCCCGCGCGTGAAAACCTGAATCCGAATTGATATTTCACGGAATTTTGACCGTTTCGTGTGGATGCTGTGCGCGCGGAATCGGTACAGCAACAAACAGCTACGCTGATCGCAGTGAACGTAAAATATTATCGGGGCATGCCGTTGTGCATCGCTCTTTGGGGGACTGATGGATCTTTGGACCGCCTTGCAGGCACTGATTCTTGGAGTTGTAGAAGGGCTGACGGAGTTTTTGCCCATTTCCAGTACCGGACACCAGATCATTGTTGCCGACTTGCTCGACTTCGGCGGCGAGCGGGCCATGGCGTTCAACATCATTATTCAGCTCGGCGCGATCCTTGCGGTGGTCTGGGAGTTTCGCCGCAAGATTCTCGACGTGGTGATCGGCTTGCCGACCCAGCCGAGTGCGCGGCGTTTTACGGCCAATCTGCTGATCGCGTTTCTGCCGGCAGTGGTGCTGGGGGTGATTTTTGCCGACCTGATTCACCAATACCTGTTCAACCCGATCACCGTCGCGACCGCGCTGGTGGTGGGCGGTGTGATCATGCTGTGGGCCGAACGCCGCCAGCATGAGGTGCACGCCGAAACCGTGGACGAGATCACCTGGAAGGACGCGCTGAAAGTCGGTTTCGCCCAGTGTCTGGCGATGATCCCCGGCACCTCGCGTTCCGGCTCGACGATCATCGGCGGCCTGTTGTTCGGCCTGTCGCGCAAGACCGCGACCGAGTTCTCGTTCTTCCTGGCCATGCCGACCATGGTCGGTGCGGCGGTGTACTCCGGTTACAAGTATCGCCAGCTGTTCGTGCCGGCGGACTTCCCGGTGTTCGCCATCGGCTTCATCACCGCGTTCATCTTCGCCATGATCGCCGTGCGCGGTCTGCTCAAGTTCATCGCCAGCCACAGTTACGCGGCATTCGCCTGGTACCGGATTGTTTTTGGTCTGGTGATTCTGGCGACCTGGCAGTTCGGCTGGGTCGACTGGTCGGCGGCCAAACCATGAGTGATTCCCGCGCGCGCCGCCCGGATGGACGCCCATCCGGTGGCGGCGTTCAGCATCTGAAACTGAAACTCGCAGTGCTGCTGATCGTCTGCGCGCTGCCGCTGTTCGGCTCGCTGTCGATGTGGCTGCGCGGCATCTCGCTGGTGCCGTTGACGGCTTATGGCGTGGTCAGCGTGCTGGCGTTTTTCATGTACTGGGCAGACAAGCGCAAGGCCCGCGCCGATGCGTGGCGCACGCCGGAGAACATCCTGCATGCACTCGAACTGGCCGGCGGCTGGCCCGGTGCGCTGATCGCCCAACAGGTGTTCCGGCACAAGACGCGCAAGGTGTCGTTTCAGATTCTGTTCTGGGTCATTGTGGCGTTGCATCAGGTGTTCTGGATCGACCAGTTGTTTCTCGGTTCGAACCTGCTGTCACTGTTCTAAATCACCAAAAATCCCCTGTAGGAGCTGCCGAAGGCTCGGGCCGCGTTCGGACGATCTTTTGATCCTGCTTTTTCAAAGATCAAATTCAAAAGATCGCAGCCTCCGGCAGCTCCTACAGGGGGCGGGTTTACAGCAGTAATCCGATTTGGGTTATCTTCGGCAACTTGCCCACCACCAACTGGTGCGAACGCGTCAGCAATCCCTGCAGTTCCTCGGCGCCCAGCGGGTAGGGCGGGTGCATGATGATCCACTGCGCCCGCGCCAGATAAGGCGCCGGGTGAATGCCCGGGCGGTCGCAATGGCCGAGAAACAGATCCTTGTCGACCTTGAACGCCAGTGAGTCCCCGCGCAACCCTTGCAGGGCGAACATCTTGTTGCCGGCAATCGAGAACACCCGCACGCCGCCCCATTTGTAATCCTCCCGCGCGCCCGGCAAGGCCAGGCAAAAGGCGGCGACGTCCGCTTCGTTCATTTTTCCCTTGTTCATAACAACCGCTCCCCGCACGCATTGAACGATTCGACCAGGTGATCGATCCACGCCCGCACCGCCGGCATTACCCCGCGCCGATGCGGGTACACCGCCTGCAACCAGCCGCCGGGCAACGACCACTCGGGCAACAGTTGTACCAGCGCGCCGCTCTCAAGGTCGGCTTCGCAATACATCATCGGCAGCAGAGTGAAACCCTGGCCGGCCAGCACACAGGCCTTGCGCACGATAAAGTCATCGATGCCCAGCCGCGCCTCCATGTTCAGTTCTACGCTGTTGCCTTGCTCATCCAGCAAGCGCACATGCACCATGCGATCGGCTTCCAGTGCGCCGAGCACCGGCAGGTTCTTCAAGTCCTGCGGATGAGTGATGGTTTTGCCCTCGACAAAGGCCGGGCTGGCGACGACGACCATTTGTGCTTGGCGCAAACGTCGAGTCACCAGCAACGGATCTTCATCGCCCAACTCGCGTACACGCAGGGCCACGTCGAAGCCTTCGGCCACCAGATCCACCCGGCGATTGAGCAGCACCACCTCCAGTTGCACCTGAGGGAATTTGCCGAGGAATTCGCTGATCACCCACGGCAACATTTCCCGCGCCAGACCAGTGGGACAGGACACGCGCAAGCGGCCGCGTGGCTCGCTGGACATGCTGGCGACCGCTTCGTCGGCCATCTCCGCTTCGAGCAACATCGCCTGACAGTGACGCAAGTAGCGCTCGCCAACAGCGGTCAGGTTCAATTGGCGCGTGGTGCGTTGCAGCAGACGGGCGCCGAGGCGCTCTTCGAGTTCGGCAATGCGTCGTGACAGGCGAGACTTGGGAATGCCCAGCAAACGCCCGGCCGCCGCGAAGCCACCGGCCTCGACCACCTTGGCAAAATAGTAGAGATCGTTGAGATCCTGCATCAAAAGTCCACCGTTCTATCAGTGGGACGAACTATCGCATTGTCGGCGGCTAATCAGCTATTGGTTTCTTCCGTAGGATTGTCTCCATTCCGTCGCCGCCGGCGATTCTTTCCAGGAGATTCCACATGAAACTGCTGCACATCGATTCGAGCATTCTGGGCGACAACTCCGCTTCCCGTCAGTTGAGCAGCCAAGTCGTCAAAGCCTGGCAAGCCGCCGAGCCAACCGCCGTGGTGACTTACCGCGACCTGGCCGCCGACGCCATCAGCCACTTCTCGTCGACCACCCTGGTGGCTGCCGGTACCACCGCTGAACTGCGCGACGCCGCACAACAGCATGAAGCCGAACTGAGCGCCTCGACCCTGGCCGAATTCATTGCCGCCGACGCCATCGTCATTGCCGCGCCGATGTACAACTTCACCGTACCGACCCAGCTCAAGGCCTGGATCGATCGCGTCGCCGTGGCCGGCCAGACTTTCCGCTACACCGAAGCCGGCCCTGAAGGCCTGTGCGGTGGCAAGAAAGTGGTGATCGTCTCCACCTCCGGCGGCATCCATGCCGGTCAGGCGAGCGGCATCGCTCACGAGGAATATCTGAAGCTGGTACTGGGCTTCCTCGGCATCACCGACATCGAAATCGTCCGTGCCGAAGGTCTGGCCTACGGTGATGAAGTGCGCAACAACGCGATGAGCGCTGCTCAGGCGAAGATCAGCGAGCAGTTGTTCGCCGCCGCGTAAGCTTTGCGTAAAGACCAGCTGCCGTTCAGGTAGCCCCTCAAAAAACTCTGTATTCTGGTTCTGCAAGGGCCAGATGCGGAGTTTTTTGTTTCTGACTGTTGCATAATCTGGCCCGGGTTATGCAGTCAAACGATCAACGTCTGAGTGCACCGTTGCGCCGGATCTCCGAACCTCAGGGTTTGGGGCGTGTCGGAACACAAAGGATCTTTCGATTGAGTAACACAGGGTGGGCCATCCGATGATGCGTCTTTGTGCAACGTTACTGATTTGCCTGCTCGGCAGCCTCGGTTCAGTGCATGCCGCGCCCGGGCGACACCCTGTCTGGAGTGTCGGTTACCACGAGATGACCTTCCTCGATCCGCTGGATCTGCAGCCGATGCGCGCCATCGCCTTCTATCCCTCCAGTGATCGCGAACACAGCAGCCTGCTTGAGGGCTACACCGTCGAGGCGGGCGCCGACACCAAGGTGGCCATCGGCCGCTTCCCGATGCTGATGCTGTCTCACGGCAATACCGGCACGCCGCTGGCACTGCATGACCTCGCCACCTCGCTGGCACGCAAGGGCTTTGTGGTGGTCGCAGTAATTCATCCCGGCGACAACTCCAAGGACCACAGCCGCCTCGGCACCCTGAGCAATCTGTATGGCCGGCCAATCCAGATTTCCGAAGCGATCACCGCGACCCTGGGCGACCCGATGCTCTCGCCGTTCGTCAACGCTGATCAGGTCGGGGTCATTGGTTATTCGGCCGGTGGCGAAACCGCGTTGATCCTCTCCGGGGCGCAGCCGGATCTGGATCGTCTACGTCGTTACTGCCAGGAGCGTCCGGACGACCATGATGCCTGCAATACCCAGGGTGAACTGATCGTCGATCGCGATGATTTGCAGCCAGTGGCCGATCCGCGCGTGCATGCGTTGCTGCTGATGGCGCCGCTGAGCCTGAAATTCGGCCGTAGCACTCTGGCGGATGTGCATGTGCCGGTGCTGCTGTACAGCGGCGATGGCGACAAACTGGTGGCCTTCGACAAAAACGCCGCCGCTCTGGCGCGCAAACTGCCGACCGCGCCGGACTTCAAGTTATTGGCCGGGGCAGGGCACTTCGTGTTCATGGCGCCATGCAATGAAGAGCAGATCCGCGCCATGCCGGCCCTGTGCACCGACGCTGACGGGGTGGACCGCGAAGACATCCATCGCAACCTGATTTCCGAAGCCGGGCAGTTCTTCTCGCGCACGCTGGGCAAGCCGAGCCGGGCGGGGATGCAGACTGCGGATCAATAAAGATCAAAAGATCAAAAGATCGCAGCCTTCGGCAGTTCCTACAAAAAATCCAATGTAGGAGCTGCCGGAGGCTCGGGCCGCGATCGGACGATCTTTTGATCTGGTTTTTCAGCTCATCGCCCGGCGCTTGAGCAGCAAGGTCAACCCTAACCCGATCACCGACAACAGCGCCGCACTGAAGAAAATCCACGCATACCCCAGATTCAATGCCACCGCGCCCATCAGCGGCCCGGCAATCGCCAGCGCCAGATCAAAGAACACCGCATAAGCCCCCAACCCCGAGCCACGGCTGGAACTGGGCACCTGCTTGATCGCCTCGACCCCCAGCGCCGGATACACCAGCGACAAGCCAAATCCCGCCAGTCCCGCGCCGATCAACGCGAACGCGGTGGAGGGTGCCAGCCACAACAACACCAGGCCGACGGTCTCGATGCTCATGCAGGCAATCGCCGAATTGAAGCCGCCAAAACGGCTAATCGCCGAAATGAACAGCAGTCGCGACACGATGAAACACACACCGAACACCGTCAGGCAATACGCCGCGCCGCTCCAGCCTCGATTGAGGTAATAAAGGGTGATGAAGGTGGTCAGCGTGCCGTAACCGATCGACGCCAGACTCAAACTGGCCCCATACGGTGCAATCCGTCCGAACACCGCCCAGAAAGGTAGCCGTTCGCCGCGCACCACCGGCACCGAAGGTTTATTGCGGATCAACACCAGGGCGCCCGCGGCCAATACCGACAAGGCGATGCCCAGGCTGGCAAAGCCGTAGTCAGCGACCATCACCACGCCCAGTGGTGCGCCAATCGCAATCGCGCCGTACGAGGCAATGCCGTTCCAGCCGATCGACCTTGCCGTGTGTTCGACGCCGACCTGGCCCATGCACCAACTGATGGTGCCGACGCCGATCAAGCCCTGTGCGACGCCGAGCAGCAGCCGACCGATGATCAGAATGATCAGGCTCGGCAACGGGAAGTCCTGCAACAGCGTCGAAGTCAGCGTCAGCAGCCCGCTGAGCACAATCCCCGACAAGCCATAAATAATCGCCCGTTTAGTGCCCAGCGTATCCGACATGCGCCCGGCCATCGGCCGACTGAGCAGGGTGGCCAGATACTGCGAGCCGATCACCAGCCCGGCAATAATGGCACTGAAACCCAGCTGTTCATGCACATAACCGGGCAACACCGCGATCGGCAGGCCGATGCACAGAAAGGCGACAAAGGTGTAGAACACGATGGAGACGATCTGCAGGGTGATCGCCAGGGAGCTTTGCGGAGGCGGTTGCTGCGCAGACATGTGGACTCGTTCGCGGGCGGCGGTGGGAGAGTCGGCATCATGGCTTGGCATTGAAATAAAAGGAAGCAGGCTAACTATTAAAACGATCGTCCGTTCGCAGCCCGAGCCTCCGGCAGCTCCTGTACAGTTCAAAAGCTGACCGTGTAGGAGCTGCCGAAGGCTGCGATCTTTTGATCTTCAGGCCTCTGAAATGCAAAAGCCCCGTCACATGGACAGGGCTTTCTTCAAAACTGGAACAATTTAGAACACCACACCCTGACTACGCAGGTAGTCATCGTAAGTGCCGCTGAAGTCAGTCACGCCATTGGCGCTCAGCTCGATGATGCGCGTGGCCAGGGACGATACGAACTCACGGTCGTGGCTGACGAAGATCAGCGTGCCCGGGTAGTTTTCCAGCGCCAGGTTCAACGCCTCGATCGATTCCATGTCCAGGTGGTTGGTCGGTTCGTCCATGATCAGCACGTTCGGCTTTTGCAGGATCAGCTTGCCGAACAGCATGCGGCCTTGCTCACCACCGGAAATCACTTTGACCGACTTGAGGATCTCGTCGTTGGAGAACAGCATGCGGCCCAAGGTACCGCGAATCATCTGCTCGCCCTGCGTCCACTGCCCCATCCAGTCGAACAGCGTGACATCGTCTTCGAAGTCGTGCGCATGGTCCTGAGCGTAGTAGCCCAGTTCCGCGGCGTCGGTCCACTTGACGCTGCCGGCATCCGGGGTCAGTTCGTTGACCAGGGTGCGCAGCAGGGTGGTTTTGCCGATACCGTTCGGGCCGATGATCGCTACGCGCTCGCCGGCTTCAACCTGGAAGCTGAAGTCTTTGAACAGTGGCTTGCCGTCGAAACCTTTGGCCATCTTTTCGACCATGACCGCCTGGCGGTGCAGCTTTTTGTTCTGCTCGAAGCGGATGAACGGGCTCACGCGGCTGGAAGGCTTGACCTCGGCCAGCTGGATCTTGTCGATCGCCTTGGCGCGGGAAGTAGCCTGTTTGGCTTTCGAGGCGTTGGCCGAGAAGCGGCTGACGAACGATTGCAGCTCGGAAATCTGTGCTTTCTTCTTGGCGTTGTCCGACAGCAGTTGCTCGCGGGACTGGGTCGCCACGGTCATGTACTCGTCGTAGTTGCCCGGGAACAGGCGCAGCTCGCCGTAATCCAGGTCAGCCATGTGCGTGCACACGCTGTTCAGGAAGTGACGGTCGTGAGAGATGATGATCATCAGGCTGTTACGCTGGGTCAGAACGTTTTCCAGCCAGCGAATGGTGTTGATGTCCAGGTGGTTGGTCGGTTCGTCGAGCAACAGCACTTCCGGATCGGAGAACAGCGCCTGCGCCAGCAATACCCGCAGTTTCCAGCCTGGCGAGACTTCGCTCATCGGACCGAAATGCTGTTCCAGCGGAATACCCAGACCCAGCAGCAGTTCACCGGCGCGGGATTCGGCGGTGTAGCCGTCCATCTCGGCGAACTCGGTCTCCAGCTCGGCCACGGCCATGCCGTCTTCTTCGCTCATTTCCGCCAGCGAGTAGATGCGATCGCGCTCGGCCTTGACCTTCCACAGCTCTTCGTGACCCATGATCACGGTATCGATCACGGTAAATTCTTCGTAGGCGAACTGGTCCTGGCGCAATTTACCCAGGCGCACGTTCGGCTCGAGCATGACCTGACCGCCGGACGGATCGAGGTCGCCGCCGAGGATTTTCATGAAGGTCGACTTGCCGCAACCGTTGGCGCCGATCAGGCCGTAGCGGTTACCCGCGCCGAATTTGACCGAAACGTTTTCGAAGAGCGGCTTGGCGCCGAACTGCATCGTGATGTTAGCTGTAGAAATCAAAGGTTTTTCCTGCGAAGCATGCTGAGTAGCGAGGGTGCGGCTGGAGCGCTTGGCCCGAGTCAAAGTGCGCTGAGTCGGGACAGTCCCGTCATCAACCAAGGGGGGCGCGTAAAGTTTGGCGGCGATTGTACTGGTCTGGCTCTTTAAACGATAGGGCGATGACGTCGCGCCCGCCGTTTGGCAGATTCAGCGGACAGTTTTTCACAGATCAGGTTCACTATTGGTTACAAAGTATGGCTAAAATGCCATCCGATTACCCAATAGCCGCTAACGGCAAGGGCTCAAGGAAGTGCCACCGGGATAGTATTTGTATTCATGCCACTGCATCAGACCCTGGGCCTCCGGCCGGCAGGCGCGCAGTTTGTTCACTTTTGACGTGTGACGATTTCCGTGAAACTCATCATTGCCGCTATTTATGTCATTTCGATTGCATACGTTCACCTTCGTGGACGTGTGCGTCACAAACTGGGCCGTCAACTGAGCGATCACTCGACGTTTCTGGCCCCGATCAACTGCTTCCTTTACCTGTTTTCGAAGAAGCCGAACAAACCGTATCTCGATCCGTTCGAGTTTCCGGACCTGAGCCCGTTGCAGGCGCATTGGGAAGAAATTCGCCAGGAAGGGCAGGATCTGCTGCGTGCCGGTGAGATCAAGCGCTCGAATCAGTACGATGACGTCGGTTTCAACTCGTTCTTCAAAAGCGGCTGGAAGCGTTTCTACCTCAAGTGGTACGGCGAGAGCCATCCGTCGGCGATGAAGCTGTGCCCGCGCACCACCGAACTGGTGCAGAGCATCGGTTCGATCAAGGCCGCGATGTTCGCCGAGCTGCCACCGGGGTCGAAACTGGTTCGCCACCGTGACCCGTATGCCGGTTCGTACCGCTACCACCTGGGTCTCGACACGCCGAACGATGCCGGTTGCTACATCAATGTCGACGGCGAGAGCTACCACTGGCGCGACGGCGAGGCGGTGATGTTCGATGAGACATACATTCACTACGCCGAAAACACCACCGACAAAAACCGCATCATCCTGTTCTGCGACATCGAGCGCCCGATGAAATATCGCTGGGCGGCGGCGTTCAACCGCTGGTTCAGCCGCACCGTGATGTCCGCTGCAGGTGCGCCAAACGATGCTGGCGACCGTACTGGCGGGATCAACCGCCTGTTTACCAAAATCTACAAGGTTCGCCTGCGCGGTAAAGAGCTGAAAAAGCGTAATCGCGCGCGTTACTACATGGAAAAGTGGGCGATCTTCGGCGGTCTGCTGGCGATCTTCATTCTGATCTGACTGGTGTTTCGCGCCTGTTTATGGCATCGCCAGCAGGCTGGCTCCTGCAGTGGAATTCCAACTGTGTGGAGCCACCTGCTGGCGATGAGTCTCTCAAAGCCAACCTGTCAGCTTCCTGACAGGAACCGCATCTGATTACGCCCCCGAAGCCTTTTTGGTCTTTCTCGCCGGAGCTGCCTTGCTGGCAGGCTTGTCTTTTGCCTTCGGTTTGGCCGGCGCTTTACCGCCCAGGCTGCGTTTAAGCAACTCGGTCAAGTCGATGACATCGGCAGACTTGCGCTCTTCCTCGCCACCCACGGTCTCGACATCCTCGATCTTGCCTTCATGGGCCTTTTTCTCGACCAGGGCCATGATCTTGTCTTCAAACTCGTCCTTGTAGTCTTCCGGACTCCAGTCGCCACTCATGTCCTGCACCAGACGTTTAGCCATGTCCAACTCGCCCTTGGCCAGTTGCGGTTTGGTCACTTCGCTGCCCAGTTCCAGTTCGTCGAGGCCGCGCACCTCTTGCGGCCAGCGCAGTTTGACCAGCACCAGCGCCGATTCCAGCGGCATCAGTGCCGCCAAGTATTGCCGAGTGTGCAGGACGACGCGGGCGAGGGCGACCTTGTTGGTTTTGCTCAATGTTTCACGCAACAAGGCGTAGACCTTGCCGCCGCGTTTGTCCGGGGCCAGGTAATAAGGCGTGTCGATGTTCTGCAGCGGGATCTGCTCGGCATCGACGAAGGAAAAGATGTCGATGGTTTGCGTCGACACCGGGTGCGCCGAACGGATCTCCTCCTCGCTGAGCACGACGTAGCGGCCTTTTTCATAGGCCACACCTTTGACGATGTGCTCCTTGGTGACTTCCTTGCCGGTGACCTTGTTTACCCGTTTATAACCCACCGGATCCATGCTGCGGTTGTCGAGCCAGTCAAAGTCCACGCCGTGCGAAGAGGTTGCCGACACCAGCGCGACAGGGATGTGTACCAGTCCGAAACTGATCGCGCCTTTCCAGATTGCCCGAGCCATGGTGAGTTCTCCAAGTGATGTTCAGGTGACCTGTGGCGCCGTGCGAAAGTTTCCGGCATTTGCGTGGCGCGCAGCGTTGCCGGTCAAGCCGTGTTACATCTTGTTTAAGGGCGACGGGTTAACAAATCCGAACCCGGGGCGTAGCGTGGACTCGAAGGCTCTATCACCTGTGCATCGAGAGGCCACCCCATGAACCGAATACTGCCAGGCATTATTGTTCTGCTCCTTGGGGCCGGTCTGGCGCATGCCGACGTCGCGGCACCGTCCGCGCCGCTGTTATTGGCGCAGAACCCAGCCGGTACCAACAACAATCCCTACAACAGCCCGATCCGCCGGGCCAATCCCAACAGCATGCAGGGCACGCAGCCCAGCGCGCCGGTGATTCGCGGGCCGAATACAGTGCCGGTGCCCAGTACGCCCACCGTTGGCAATGGCGGCATCGGCAACGGTCAGCAGCAACGCTCGGTACCGAGTACGCCGCCCAGATTCATTCCCAACCCACCGCCACGCGATGGAGACAGCAACCGTTGAACGGCGGGACTGCGTTCCTGTCAGCCTTTGAAATGAACAAAAGGAATCGTGCATGTTGCGTAAACCCCTTCTAGCCACGTTGTGTGCCGGCGCGCTGATCAGCGCTCCCGCGTTCGCCGCTGCCCCCCAAGCGCTGCAAAGCGAGCAGGGCACCCTTGAAGTCACCACGATCACCCAAGGCCTTGAGCATCCCTGGGCGCTGGCGTTTCTACCGGATCGTCAGGGGATGCTGGTGACCGAGCGCCCGGGCAACCTGCGGGTGATTACAGCCGACGGCAAGCGTTCCGAGCCCATCAGCGGCGTGCCCAAGGTCTGGGCCAAGGGCCAGGGTGGTTTGCTCGATGTGGTGCTGTCGCCAGACTTCAAACAGGATCGATTGGTCTACCTGTCCTACGCCGAGGGCGGTGGCGCCGGGGACAAGGCAGGAACGGCGGTGGGGCGCGGCCGGCTGTCAGACGACTTGAAGACAATCAGTGATTTCAAAGTGATCTTCCGTCAGGAGCCGAAACTCTCGACCGGTAACCACTTCGGCTCACGGCTGGTGTTCGACCGCGACGGTTACCTGTTTATCACCCTGGGCGAAAACAACGACCGGCCGACCGCGCAGGATCTCGACAAGCTGCAGGGCAAGGTCGTGCGGATCTTCCCCGACGGCAAGGTGCCGGATGACAACCCGTTCGTGGGCCAGTCCGGCGTGCGTCCGGAAATCTGGTCCTACGGCCAGCGCAATCCGCAGGGCGCGGCGCTCAATCCATGGAACGGCACCATCTGGGAGAACGAACACGGCCCCCGTGGCGGTGATGAGGTGAACATCATCGAGCGCGGAAAAAACTATGGTTGGCCGCTGGCGACTCACGGCATCAACTATTCGCTGCAACCGATCCCCGAAGCGAAGGGCAAGAGTGTCGAAGGTGCGGTTGACCCCTATCATGTCTGGGAGAAATCACCCGGTGTCAGCGGTATGGCGTTCTATGACGCTGATCGTTTCAAGCCTTGGCAGCAGAACCTGTTTATCGGTGCGCTGGTCAGTCAAGAGCTCATTCGCTTGCAGTTTGACGGGGACAAGGTGGTGCACGAAGAGCGGCTGTTGGGTGAGCTGAAACAGCGGATTCGGGATGTGCGGCAGGGGCCGGATGGCTATCTGTACGTGCTGACGGATGAGCAGAACGGTGCGCTCTACAAGATCGGCCTGAAATAATTTCAGTTCAAATTTTCACAGATGTCCTGCGGCGAGGGAGCTTGCTCCCGCTGGGTTGCGCAGCAGCCCCAAAATCTCGTGAGCGCTACGCACTCATGCGGGAGCAAGCTCCCTCGCCACAAAAAAGTCTCTAGAACGTAACGACAGTTGGCGAAGTGCGGGCATACAAAACCACCGCCGCGCGCAATTTCCCCCGACCAAACCGACTCATTTTCTCAAACTCGCCATGGCTGACCGGCACATGCTGGCAGTCCATCGGCTGGCGATGCTGGCTGTGATCGACATCCGGATCGTGCAGATATACAAAGTCTTCATCGCAGTCGGTCACCATGACCCAATGCGGTGATTTGGAGCGGGTCAGGCGATAGCTGCTGATCAGCACCAGAGGCTGACCGCCAGCCTGCAGCAGGCGCGGCAAATCCAGGTGGGTACCAATCTTGCGCTCGATATCGGTCTCTTGTATTTGGGCGCTGAACTCCTCGTGCACCAGGCGCATGACGTCTTTTTTATGCTCATCGCGCACGCCATCGAGAAACAATGGCCCGGCCATACTCAGTTGCAAACGCACCCGGAAACCCCGCCGCCAGGCCGCCAGTGCCAAGCCTTGAGGGCTGCAGCCACCATGGCCGGAGGTCATGAACACCGTGGTCGCCTCACGCCAGATCTGCAGTTCCTCACGCCGCTCCAGCAAGCGCTCAGGTTGCAGCGCGCCCATGGCCATCAGCAGGCAAGCCGGGCCACAGGTGAATTCGGTGGTTTGCGGGTAATAGGGCACCTTGATGTTGCGCGAGTCACGGTGCTGAACAATGCGCTTTTCCAGGCGCAGCGCATCGGCGTGGTCCTCGTAGTAATCGTGAATCAACGCAAAGCGCCGGTAGCCGTTGCGCTCGTAAAGCGCGATGGCGGTGGAGTTGTCGATACGCACTTCAAGGCGCAGGTATGCGCAGTCATGCTCGACGGCGCAGGCTTCGATACGTTGCAGCAACTGTTTGCCCAGACCGCTGCCGCGAGCTTCCCCGGCAATGGCGATCGAGTACAGGCGCGCCAGCGAGGTGCCGCGATGAAACAGCACCAGTGCGTAGCCGAGCAATCGACCGTCAAGCTCGGCGACCAGCAACTGCGCATGGGCGCGGGTGATCATCCATTGAAAGCTGCGGCTGGTGAGCCGGTCGGTGGTGAAACATTGCATTTCCAGGGCCAGCAGCGCTGGCAGATCTTCAACTACCGCCAAACGAAAAACAGCATTCATATGACCACCGTAAAAGTTGCGTAACGAAACGGGACTTTCGAAAAACTTCGTGCTTAATAGAAATGGTCTTGTTCTCCAACGGATCAATCTCTATGTCAGCGGTACAGGGTCATTGGCGCGAAGTATCCGAGCAAAGTTTGCCGGCGGCAACTTTTTTAAATCCAGCCATCAGAACTTCCAGTCAAGTGTTGATTATCGTCGAACGCAAGGAAGACTGGGCTTCGTACTTTCCCAGCGAGGACATCGTCACGGCTCAGGAATACCTCGAGCAAACCCGTGACAGCGAGCCGGGCAAGCGGGTGCAGGTGATCAATCTGTGCCGCAGCTACAAGTACCTGGGCCACGGTTACTACTGCTCGCTACTGGCTGAAGCCCGAGGCCACAAGGTGATTCCTTCGGTACGCACCATCAGCGAACTGACGAAAAAATCACTGTATGGTCTGGCATTGGACGACCTCGATAAAACTCTGGAAAAAGCCCTCAGTCATCATCTGTACAGCGATACCGAAGGTTTTACCCTCACACTCTATTTCGGCAAGACGCATATCGAGCCGCTGCAGGATCTGGCTCGACAGTTGTTCGAAGTGTTTCCGTGTCCGATCCTGTTAGTTGAGTTTTGTCGAACTAACGGTTGGCACATCGAAGGCATAAAGTCCGGCGCGCTGCACAAGTTGCGTGATGACCAAGAAGATCAGTTCGCCAATGCGCTGGATGGCTTCAGCCGTAAAGTCTGGCGGGCGCCACGCTCGCCACAAGTGGCGCGTTACGACCTGGCTATCCTGCACGATCCGCAGGAAGCTTTGCCACCATCCAACGCCAAGGCGCTGGAAAACTTCGTGCGAGTCGGCAAGCGCATGGGCATCGACGTCGAGCTGATCGAACGCAAGGACTACGCACGGATCGCCGAGTACGACGGCTTGTTGATTCGCGAGACCACCAGCGTCGACAACCACACCTATCGCTTTGCAAAAAAAGCCGAGAGCGAAGGACTGGTGGTCATGGACGACCCGACGTCGATCCTGCGCTGCACCAACAAGGTCTACCTGACCGACCTGCTCAACAGCCATCAACTGGGCATGCCCGCCACGGAAATTCTCTACAAGGAACGACCGGAAGACTTCGAACGGGTCGGCGAACGCCTCGGTTTTCCGCTGGTGCTGAAGATCCCTGACGGTTGTTTTTCTCGCGGAGTGATCAAGGTCGAAAGTCAGCAGGCGTTGCTGGAGGCCACCGCTGAACTGTTCGAACATTCGGTATTGCTATTGGCTCAGGAGTTTTTCTATACCGAGTACGACTGGCGCATCGGCGTGCTCAACCGCAAACCGATCTTCGCCTGCCAATACTTCATGTCCAAGGGCCACTGGCAAATCTACAACCACAAAGCCAAGGGCCAGGACATCAACGGCGAGTGTCGCACCCTGGCCGTTCATGAGGCGCCGCGAGCGGTGGTGGAACTGGCAGTGAAGACCGCCAACCTGATCGGCGATGGCCTCTACGGTGTGGACTTGAAACAGGCCGGCGACAAAGTGGTTGTAATCGAGGTCAACGACAACCCGAACCTCGACGCCGGCATCGAAGATGCCTACTTGCAGGACGATCTGTATTCACTGGTGCTGGAGGAGTTCGTGCGACGGCTGGAGCTCAAGCGTCGCGGCCAGGCCTGGTGACGCGCCGATGATCAGCAGTTTCGCATTGAGTCATGGCGCGTTACAGCGGGTCGAGCGGCTGGACGCCGAGGTGATGCTGTTCAGCAATCCCGATGCCGCCGAGCGCGATTTGCTGCACAGCCACTACAAGGTCGACCAACACGCGCTGGCCTCGGCGCTGGACCCGGACGAGGTCTCGCGAATCGAGTTTCACCCCGATCACTTGTTCCTGATCTGGAAACGCCCGGAAAACTATTCCGGCGGTGGCAGCCTGGCGTTTGAAGTGTCGTCCTGTGGCCTGCTGTTTGCGCCCGGCCAATTGCTGGTGATCGCCACCGACGACACGCCGCTGCACGGCATCGGCACCCGGCAGCCGCTCAACGCACCGCTTGATGTGTTGCTCGATCTGCTGTTCAACAACATCCACCATTACCTTGGCCATCTGAAGGTGATCAAACTGGTGGCCCGCGAGCTGCAACAGAAGTTCAACGCCTCGATGCAGAACCAGCATCTGGTGCAGATGTTCAACCTCAGCGAAAGCCTGATCTATTACATCAATGCCCTGCACAGCAACGGCGCGGTACTGACGCGGCTGCGCAATCATGCGGAAAAGCAGCATTTCGGCAGTGAGGCGATCGGGCTGATCGACGACCTGATCATCGAAAATAACCAGTGCTACAAGCAGGCGGAGATCTACTCCACGGTGTTCTCGGGGCTGATCGATGCGCGCGGCAACTTGATGAATAACAGCATGAACAACCTGCTGCGCAAACTGACGTTGATCAACGTGGTGTTTCTGCCGTTGAACCTGATTGCGAGCATTGGCGGGATGTCGGAATTCAGCATGATGACGGCGGGTACGCCGTGGTGGATTTCCTATCCGGTGTTTCTGCTGGTGATGTTGTTGGGGGCAGGGGGGATGTTGTTTGGGCTGCGGCGGTTGGCCAAATAATCAGTGGTGACTTGGCCGACGCCATCGCTGGCAAGCCAGTTCCCACAGGTTTTGGGCGTGCCGCAAACCTCGCGGGCAACTCCAGACTTTGTGGGAGCTGGCTTGCCAGCGATAGCTATTTCAGCAGCAAAATCCGGCTTAGCTCGCTTGAGCCGCCTCAGCAGACTTCCTCTTTTCCCGAACCCCACGCACCACCAGATACAACAACGGCCCGATCGACACAAACACTGCCGTCAGCAACAGATATGGCACCACCGACCAGATCGACATTCCTCGCGAGCGGGCATCCTTGACCATCCACACCCCGGCCAGCGTCGCCAGCAGATACAGATCAATCACCACCTGCGCCGTGTCCGGACGCGACATCAGGCTGATACCGAAGTCGATCAACGACTGTTCGGCCTGGAGCATCACCGATACGGTGTAGCCAGTAAACGCAATCAACGCAGTGAGGGGCAGGGCGACAGACATCATGCATTCCTTCCTTGGGTGATGAGCAGAATCGCCAGCCTACCTTGGCATCCGCAAATAAGCCATTGACTCGCCGGTCGCCGCCGGGCTAATTTCAGGCCCATGACTTCCACTGTATTGCGCTGCCAGCCAAGCATTATTACCGCCATTCCTCATTTGGCGGGCTAGCTCACGACTGCAGCACCCAACCCGCCCTAGAGGCGGGTTTTCATTTTCTGTCTCCAGGGTTTTAACAACGATGGCTCCCCGTAGGAGCTGCCGAAGGCTGCGATCTTTTGATCTTGCTTTGATTTGAGAAAAACAAAGTCAAAAGATCGCAGCCTTCGGCAGCTCCTACACAGCGCCCGGAGATGACGATGAAATACAGCCCCGACCAGCAAACCCTGCTTGAGCAGTACGTGAAAAAGATCCTCGCCGCGCCGGTCTACGACATTGCCGTGCGTACGCCGTTGCAAGCGGCACCGGCGCTGTCCGAAGCGCTGGGCAACCGGATCCTGCTCAAGCGCGAAGACCTGCAACCGACGTTCTCCTTCAAGATCCGTGGCGCCTACAACAAACTGGTGCAATTGAGCGATGCGCAGAAGGCACGCGGGGTGATCACCGCTTCGGCGGGCAATCATGCCCAAGGCGTGGCGCTGGCAGCGCGGGAACTGGGGATCGCGGCGACCATCGTCATGCCCTCGACCACGCCCGAACTCAAGGTGCTTGGGGTACGAAGTCGGGGTGCCGAGGCGCTGCTGCACGGCGAGAGTTTTCCGTTTGCCCTGGCCCATGCGCTGCAACTCGCGGAGCAAACCGGGTGCACCTTTGTCTCTCCCTTCGACGATCCAGACGTAATCGCCGGCCAAGGCACGGTGGCCATGGAAATCCTCCGTCAGCATCAGGGGCCGCTGGATGCGATCTTCGTTCCGGTCGGTGGGGGCGGGCTGATCGCCGGCATCGCGGCGTACGTCAAATACCTGCGACCGGAGGTACGGATCATCGGTGTCGAATCGGAGCATTCGGCCTGCCTGAAGGCGGCGCTGCAAGCGGATGCGCGAGTGGTGCTGCCCAGTGTAGGAACGTTCGCCGATGGCGTGGCGGTGGCGCAGATCGGCGCTTATGGTTTTGAGGTGTGCCGGTTTTGCGTGGACGAGGTGGTCACCGTCAGCAATGACGAACTCTGCGCGGCGATCAAGAACATCTACGACGATACCCGCTCCATCACCGAGCCTTCCGGGGCATTGGCGGTGGCCGGGATCAAGCAGTACGTGGCGCGCAGTGGTGTTCACGAGCAGACCTTCGTCGCGATCGACTCCGGCGCCAATATCAACTTCGACAGCCTGCGCCACGTCGCCGAGCGCGCCGCGGTGTGCGGCGTCCCGGCGTGATACCGCTCAGGGCAGCAGTGGGCGCAGGAAACTGCGCTCGTAGCTGACGATGAATTTCTTCTGCACCAGTGATTCCACCAGCGCCGTGCTTTCCGGGTCGGTCAGCGCGATGTGCCGGTAGCTTTCGTAATCGGCCAGCGAAGGAAAGCTGAACAGGCAATAAGCGATATTGCTCGCGCCCTCGGAGGGCAGGAAATAGCCGTGATGCGTGCCGCCCAAGCGCTCGACGATGCCCAGCCAGGCCTTGGCGTAGGCCTCGAATTCGGTCAGTTGGTACGGATCGATCACGTATCGCACATGGCAGGTAATCACGTTTGGTGCTCCCTGTTCAGATCATTCCACGATGGCGGTGCCGACCTTGTTCGAAGCCGACCAGATGCGATAGCGCACCTCGACATCTTTCGGTGCGTAGATCACCAGTGGCAGCTTGCTGTTGTAGCGCAGCATGAAGCCGTCACCGACAACCGGGACAAAGGCGCGTTTCTTCGCGGTGCCGGGTGGGCAGGCCATCAGCGTGCTCATCGGGCCAATAACTTTTTCCAGGCGGTAGAAGGGATAGCCCCAGCCTTCGAGGTTTTTCTCGTCCAGAGCGCCGCCCAGACGCTGGCGATTACAGTCGACTTCCAGGGTTTTGCCGGCGAGGACTTCAACCTGGAAGTTCTCTTCCTGATCCTGTTTGGGCAGGTAGATGACTTGGCGGGTGAAGCCGTTTTCCGCCTTGGGATACGGCGCGACGTCTTCGAGTTTGGCCGCGTGGGCGAGGGTGGACAGGCCGGCAATGAGCAGACCGATTGTCGCGCGAGCGCGTAAAGAACCCATGAAAGCCTCCTGGCGGGTGTAGGGTGGATGTCGGGCATTCTCACTGTCATCAGCGATGAATGCAAACCGGCGTCGACTTGCAAATTGCAGTGCCCAGGAGGGTCGATCTTGCATTTTGCAACTGGCCAACTACTGGCCACCGCGCCAAGTGCTTGATTTCATGAGGGTCGAAATGACCCGATGAAAGGCACGTTTTATGCGTCGCTTTGGTGCAGCGCACCGGCTTCGGGCGCCTACACTCCAATGGGCATTTCGCAGTACAACCGTTTGCCGCACCAGGGAATCAGCGGGGACACACCCGTGCAGGGGCAGCAAAAGCGGTCAACGTGAAGAGTTGATTGGCAGTTTCATCAATAAGGAGAGGTTCACCATGTTTCTGTCTGCCTTGGAACTACGCAATATCATTGAAAGCAGTTTTCTGCCTAAACGCTGCCAGTGCACGCTGTCGCCAGACCTGTCGATGACCGTCAAGGTCTTCGGCGACCACCAGACTGACCAGGTTGATCTGCACGTCAGCGGAATCGACGCCAGCCACCTCAACGGCTGTCGCGAGATCAACGAACTGATTGCCGGCCTGCGCTCGGATCTGGCGCAACAAACCACGCCACAGCATTACAGTCCTCGCTCCAGAGCGCTTTAACTCACCGTTTCACCCAGTTCGACCGTCACGCGCCGGGCCTGCACAAAGCCAAGGCCCAGCGCGAACTCGACCAGCACCGCGAGCAGAATCCCGGGGCCGGCATGGCCGTTCAGCCATTCGCCAAAACCCAGTACCGCCAGACCAAAACAACCGACGATAAACCCGTTGCTCAGGGCATTGCGACCCAGCGACGGCGGCGCGTTGCGCACCAGATAAAACATCACCCCCAACGCTGCAAACAGCACCGCACTGCGCCGCGCAACAAACCCTACCGCGCTCGAATACTCAATGCTCCAGATCGCCAGCAACACTTCCGGGAAAAAGCCCCAGACGAGCGCCAGTACAAAACACAATGAAGCCGTGATGATCGACAACGTGCGAAACGACAACTGCATGGCGAGTCCTTGCGGCAGTGAGAAGTGACCCCGAGCATAACCCGCGAGCCCTTCACCGCCTACCGCAAAGCCGCAAATCAGAGCCTTCTGTCAGTTCTGCTCGCTGCAGGCGTCAGACATTTTCCGGTAGGTGATTTCCGCTGGCTTGCCGGCATTGTCGATGTACTTCATGTCAGCGCTCACGACCTTGCACTGTCGCGTGGGTTGCTCGGTCATGGAGATCACTTTGTTCACATGCAACGGCATGCCGTACTGGTAGGGAACGGCCTTGGATGTGGCGGAGGTGTCATTGGCCTGAGCCAGCCCGGCGAATGCGGTGCAGGCGAGGACGGAGGTGAGCAATAGCGTGCGAATGTTCATGAATCGGACTCCCGTGCGACGGAATAAGCGTTCGGCGCCATACGGCCGAACCTGCCGCACTCGGCGTCAGCCAGGGGCTGAGGTGTGCGGTTCAGTACAGTCTTGGACTGCGGCGTTAAGCGATGGTTAACCTGGCTGAACGCCGGCTGTCTGGCAGAGGGATGATTTCTTGGGGATGCGGTGCCGATTCCTACAAGGATGGATGCTTTGTCTGCTTTCGGCGCTTGGAGTCGGGCGGTTATGGTTTGGCGTCGCTGCAAAATCAGCGATTCGGGTTTGGTCACCTGAGCACGACACCATTGCAGATGTGCCATCATTTGCGCTGCGGACTTCTATGTCTTTGCAGTGCGCTGTTATGGCGGCTGTGTGCAGGGCGCCTTCGGGCGAGCTGAGTTTTGGCGTTGTCTCAGTTGACCAATCCTGCATGCGGCCGCCTCCCACTGTTTGGTCACGGTACTGGCGGTTACTTTCTAAAATATCGAGTAATCAAAATGCCAATACTTAACCCGCTCCCAAACCGCTATCACCCGCTCAACAGTGGCGTCACCGACAGCGCGCCAATGGTCATCGACACCCAAGCCAATCCCCAAGACATCCTCGAGTCCGCCGTCCAGCGCATCCGCGCCTGCAGCGACCTGCTCGAAACCCTGCACTGCCTGTGCTTCCGCCATGGCGATGTTCAGGACATTCCACACATTACCCATGCGCTGTACCTGCTGGCGCAGGACGGCAATGACTTGCTGCAGGTGGCGCAGCAGCAGATGCTGAATTGGAAGGCGCCGGTTTGATGTTGTAGCAAGAAGGGAATGAGTGAGGTTGAAGTAGAGTTCATACAACTCACTCTTTCCGTTATTTACGGCATTTCTTTCGCAGAAATAATTGTTTTTAACGTCCCAGTTTGTCGGGGAAAAAGGAGAGGGGCGGGTGACTGTCTTTCCATTTTTTAGCGACTGCTTTTGAGCTTTCAATCTGTTCGGAAGTCATCTTTGCCCCAATCTCTTCAAGAGTATCCTGAACGAAATCCTGAATGGCACCACCCCCATCCAGCTCTTTGAGCAGGCTAATCAGTGCATAGCCCTTAACCAAATCCAAAGGGTATCCAACCTGATCAGGCGCATGAGCAAGGTAAGAGCCATAGCTGCTGATTGCTTTTTGATCCCCTGTTTCAGCCGCTACTTGAAGCCAATGACGGACGCCCTCGAGATCGTTGTTTTTATAAAGGATCTCAATGTAATCCATCATTGCTTTTGGATTCCCTCCCTCAGAAGCCGCTTTCAACCATCGGCTTACTGATGCTTCACGCTTCCCGGGAAGAAGGAAAAATCCCTCACCTTGCCGATCACCGACGGCCATCCAATACTGCGCGAGTGCGTAGCCTGAGCTAGCCGATTTTTCTAACCAGGCACGATCAAAAGTTATTTCATACATCAAATACAAAGACTCAGGATCGCCTTTGCTTGCTCCTTCATAGCTTGATCTTTTGCCTGGCTCAACCATTCGGCGCTTGATTTTTCGCTAGGGGGGCAGTTGTTCATTTTTTTGCAAAGATCATTGTTTTGGCGACCTAATTGAATCATCGCAAATATAGACCCATTGTTCGCAGCTTTTTTATACCATTGCTGTGCTTCGCTCGTCATGTAGCGATTCCGTTTTCTTAGAGTTTCACCTAAGTAGTACTGCGATTCCATGCTTCAGGATTCTGCTTCTTTTTCTAATGTCGGGAAGGCATCGTCAAGTTTTAATTGGTTGTATAGGATTACCCCTGCGGATAATACCTGCTCTTGCTGTTTTGCTGGGCTGGTTTCACTAAAGGTAAAAAGTGAAGCGACTAAGAGGTATGCTAGAACCTTCATCGAAACTATCGGCTTAATTTGTCTGGAAAAAACGAAAGTGGCGGATGGGATTTCTTCCATTGAATGGCAAAGTCTTCCGCTTCTTTTATTTGTTGAGAGGTCATTTTTTCTGCGATTTCAGGAAGAACTTCCTCGACGTAGACCTGCACGTTGCCCCCGCCATCAAGATCTTTTAAAAGCGAAGTGATAGCGTAACCCTTAACCAAATCCAGTTCGAAGCCAAATCGTTCGGGAGCATGCGCTAAATAAGCACCGTAACTGCTCACGCCGCTTTTGTATCCTTTCTCGGCCGCTACTTTTATCCAATGTCGAGCAACTTTAAGATCACCTTCATTCTCATAAAGGTAAGCGGCATACTCCATCATGGCTCGAGGATTTCCTCCTTCTGCGGATGCTTTAAACCAGTTTCCCACTGCCTCCTTACGTTTCCAGGGAAGTAGGAAGCCCTCGCCTTGCTTGTCACCGATTGCCATCCAGAATTGTGCATCTGGATTGCCGGCATTTGCAGACTTTTCTAACCAGTTACGATTCAGTGTAATTTCATACATTAAGTACATGGCCTCCGCGTCACCTTTTTCTGCCAAAGGTTCCGCAAGCGCACGAGCATTTTTCAGCCAGTCGACAGGAGGTTTACCGGAATCAGGGCAATTGTTCATTACTCTGCAAAGATCATTACCACTTCGTCCTAACTGAATCATAGCGTATAAATTATCTTGCGCAGCAGCGGCCTCATACCATTCTTTAGCTTCTGAAGTCATGTAGCGATTGCGCTGTCGAAGAGACTCTCCTAGATAATACTGTGATTCGGAGATTCCCGGCTGTGCTTCTTTTTTTAGTTCAGCTATAGCAGAGTCTATTTTTAGCTGGTTGTATAAAGTTATTCCCTTGGTCAATCCGTTCTCTTGTGCTGCGACTGCGCACGTTTCGGTGAGCGCAGAAATAACTATCGCTAAGATCCGAAAATATACGCTCACTAAAATTAATATCCTAGCTTGTCAGGGTAGAACGAGAGAGGTGGGTGGTTGGCCTTCCACGTTTTTGCGAGGTCTTTCGCTATTTCTATTTGCGCTTTTGACATGTTTTTTTCTATATCGGGCAAGGTGTCATTGACGTCTCGTATTACATTGCCTCCGCCATTAAGTTCCAGCAGGTTTGACAGTAAAGCATGTGATTTTATCGGGTCGAATACGAAGCCGTATTTTGAGTTCTCTTCGCCAATGTAGGATGCATATCCAAATACACCTTCTACGAAGCTCGACTCAGCTGCTTTTTCGTTCCAGCTTCTGAACGAGGCTAAATCTTTTTTTTCGATCATGATCGCGGCTAACCCCATCATCGCAGGTGGGTAACCATTTTCCGCAGAGGCCTTCATCCATCGTTCGATAGCTTGGTTGCGCCTGGAGGGTAGTAAAAATGAGCCACTTCCTTCTTGGTATTTAGTTGCCAGACGGAACTGTGCAAATGCGAATCCGTTCTCTGCTGATTTCTCCAACCAGTCATCGTTCCCTGTCATTTCATATAACAGGTACATTGATTCGCTATCTCCCTGCGTTGATCGTTGAGTTGCAAGGCTTTTAGCTTTGATTACCCAACTGCTAGGAGATTCTTCACCCGGTGGACAGTTTTTCATGGTTGAACACAAGTCGTCTCCAATTCTCCCGAGGCGAATCATAGAGTAGATATTCCCCTTTCTTGCGGAACTTTCATATGCTTTTTTAGCTTCCGGAGTCATGAAGCGGTTGTTTTTTCTTAATGCCTCACCCAGATAATAAAGTGCTTCATCATCACCGCCTTCGGCCGCTATTTTGAGTGGTTCGATTGCAGAAATAGCCTTGTATTGATTGTAAAGCTCTATACCTTTTCTCTTTGCCTCCTGTTGCTGTGAGGTAAGCTCCGCATTCGCGTTCACGCACATTAAAAGAAAAACTGCAAAAAAAGGTGTGCGAATTAAGTTTGACTTTATTTTCAATTTTATACGCTCGCAGGGGGCAAGTATTTTACGGATGTGCTCGGTATGTAACTGTTTTCACCCGTTACAATTTTACAAGCTCCATCAATGCGCTGACCTAATAATTTTGAATTTTCCTTGTAGCGTGCTCTTGATTTATTTCCCCTTGGGTCGGTAAAGCTGAGTACCGGATCACTCATGAAAGCATCGAGTAAATGCCGGTTTTCACAATATTTTTGACCGATATCAACTGGTTCAATTCCAAACTTATTCATGCTTGCGCAGGCTAGTTCAAATTGTTTTTGAGCCTCTTCCAATTCGTCCTTTTCTTTTGCATTAGTGACTATGTGGTCAATAATTATCCCAATTGCTACCTGCTGAGTTAAATGTGCTTTGTCTTTTGGGTAGGTTTGCTTGCTGAAAGTTGGCGGCATGTTACTTTCTTTTGTATTGGCGTTAATTGAGAAGTCTGCTGGGGTGGAGATAAGAGTCATTAAAATGGGGCCGAGTGCCGCCGGAGTGGCTTCCACAACCCATGCTTTTAGCTCTTCTGGATTTTGGTATTCAACAATGGCATGAGCAATTGGGCCGCCTTTTCCTCCGCTGGTCATTGCGTCATATAAGTCCATGACTAAATTCCAACCCATAAGATAGGACATTTCCACACTAAGTCCAGCTGCTCCTAATGCGTTCAGCGCGGATGCGAACTTTCCTGCTTCAGGTTCCATCCACTCTACCTTTCTGCCTTTCGCTTTGTGCAGCTCCTTGCGGTACAAGTTGATTAGGTCAACTACTGCCTCATAACCAACTTCGAATTTAAAGCTGCCATTAGCACCAGGACCCAGCACTACCGCTGCTTTCAAGTTCAGAATAAAGCGCCCCTTATCCAGAGACACCTGCGCCGTTCCCTGAAAACCTGCACCTAACGCCACACCAACGGAGCCGCTAAGTTTGGCAAGCGTCAACCATGGATTGGCTTTTTTCGCGTCTTTATCGCTGCCGATACCCATCGTTGGTGCGGTGCGCAGTGCGACCAGTTCTTTAGGTGGTGCCCAGTTCAGTGCGCCGGTGAGTTCGATGGCCGCTTGCAAGCCTCCGAAAACATTGAAAGTCGCTTTCGCTCCGTTTTCGATCTGGACATTGGCGGCACGCCCGGTCAGCACTTGGTCTGTGCTTTTGGTGCTGGCCACGGTGCCGGATTTGGACTTGTGTTCAAGATCGGGAGTAGGGCTATCGTCTCCGCTGTCGGCCTTGGCTTTCTTGGCCGCATCGTGATCTGCACGTTCTTCTTTGGCTGATGCGTCTTCACGCTGTGCGCGTTTGACCGGGCTGAGGGAGGCGCCGTATTTGACGTTGCCGAGAATGGGGCTCAACTCCACGCTGCCGGCTAGCAGCAACGATGCTCCGGCGTAGCCCCATGCCTTCACACCAAAGTGGAAGGAGAAGCGGCCGAAATTCATTTTTTGCGGGCTGCCGTCCAAGAAGTAATCAAGCGTGATGTCTTGAGCACTGGCTTTGGCAGGCATGTCGACTTTCAACAACTGAACTTCGCCACGGGCCAGGTCCAGGCTCAAGCCCATCTCGCCAGATATCTGGAAGCCCTCGGCGGCAGACATTTTCGGGCCTTCGAGCTTCACTTCACCGTGAATGTTTGGCTGTGGCGGTGTCAGGCAGCGAACGAATTGCGCTTGGGGACTGGCATCGAAGAGTCTTACTTTGCCGCGTACACTTTTCTTGAACACCAGTTGCTGAAGGTGCTTGCCCCAGTTGGTCAGCGCCGCGTCGTCCTCCAGCTCAGTGACCTCATAGCCCTGCTTTTTCAAGTAAGCATAAAATTCCTTGGCTTTGAACCAGCCTTTTCCATCGAAACAGTCGCCGACTTGATCGCTGAACTTTATGGCGCCCTGATCTAGAAGCCATTGGCGGAACGAATTGATTTCACTGTTTTTATCGGAGCCTTCAGTTGCGTCCGCGGGCAAACTTTGAGTGACCTTTTTTACTGAGCCGGCCGCTTTTTTTGAATCCTCTTTCAAGATCTTTTTTGCGTCTTTCAGGTTCGCCATGCTGAACCAGCTCAAGGGCGTGCCTTTGGCGTCAGAAAGACTGACTTCACGCAGCGGAAAGCCCGGTTTCACCATGCGGTCCACCGGTTTTGGCTGGAACTCTTCCGGTTCCCAAACCAGAAAACGCCCTGGTTTGCTAGTGCTGACATTACTTTGGGCTGTGGCCTGAAGGTCGTCTTTTATTTTTTGCAGGCGATCCCATTCGGTACGTTCCGCATCAACCAGGCCTGCTGGCGCTTGGGCATTCTGGCCTGTTGCCTCGATCCAGCGCTTGTATTTCTCCTGAAGCTGAGCTGTAACTTCCGCCTGCTTTTTCTCGGTGTCCAGGTACAGTTTGAATTTCTCGATACCGGATGGAAGGCCGTCACTGATCAAAGCGAATTCTGGAAGTGCGATGCCGTACTCAGACGCTTTGATAATGGATTCAGTGTAGGCATGGTAATCAAGCGCATCGGCGTTTTTGATGAGCGTATAAACATAGCCGACGAGGTCGGCGGTGCAGTCATTCATGCCGCTGCAGATGTTTTCGTAACTTTTCTTCTTTTCCGCCAAGGCTTTGGCAACGTCTTCCAGCGGAACCTGCTTGAAGTCTTTGTTGCCGAGGAGTTTTTTGCGAGCCTCCAGATAAGCTTGCACGCGTGCGCGCGCTTCGATCGCCTCTTTGGAGTAGAGAGAGCCGCTTTCGTAGGTGTAGCCTTCCAGCTTCGCAGCCGCTACCGCTTCTTTTTTCAGCGCATGCCACTCAGCCCTCCGCTTGTAAAAATCGGCATAGGCGTTGTGGACGTCTTGCTGAGTAGCCAGATCTGCCGTTAGACGGTCCAGACGCGATTGCGCGGTGTCCTCTAATGGGGACTGCGCAGGAGCCGTTACCGGTTTTTTTCCGTTGGCTTCGTTTTGCCTCTTTTTGGCGGTGGCGGGATCGATTTCGATCTCATCCCCCATCGCCTCAAATTCTTCCATACGTGTACGCTTCGCACCCGTGAGGAAGTTGCTCAACTTGGGCTCAAGGAAGTATTCCAGCAAACCCGATTCTTGCAGCCCGTTCAGGCGTGCATCACGTGGTTTGCTGGGGGCAATCATTTTATCCAGCGCGAACATCGACTCTTTGATGGCGGACTTTGCCCGCTCAGGGAGTAGCCAGAACTCTTGTTCCTCTGTCGCATAAATGGCGCTCGCAAAAGTCTTGGAGCAGGGTGGGGCGTGAGGCTTGAAGGTCTTTGAGGAACCATCGGGAGAGTCCTTGACCGGATCCAGCTCAACCAAGTCTTCCGCAGAGCACTGCGTTGCAGCATTCGGAGCCGTCTCGGCAGGCGCTTTAGGCGCAGCGGGCGTCGAAGCAGCGGGTGTGGCTGAGGCGGCTTGCGCGCTTTTAGGGACGCTCAGATTCCATCCGACTTTGACGTTGTTCGGATTGGTGATGAAGGGGTTGAGTTGGCGAAGTTGCGCCACGGTGCTGTTGTAGCGCGAGGCAATCTGGCTCAGGGTTTCGCCGGGCATGACGGCGTGATTCGTGATTTCCATGGTGATTCCGTTCTGTTGTCGCGTCGCCGTTAACGTTGGGCGACGGCGGCTGATTCCAGGAGCCGATCTACTTTGATAAACGACTCGTCCTTTGACTGCAGGATCGCCATGATCTCCGGCTGTGTTTCAAACAGTGGGCCGTTCACGGCATGTCCAAGCTTGAGCAGGTGATCACCTTCATAGATGTTGCTCTTGAGCAGGAGGTCGAGGTTGTCGGCGATATCGTTCAGACGATCATCATTCGGCTTTTCAAAAGCTACGTATTCCTCATCTACCCAATACACCCAGCCGAGGCGAGCTTGAACTTGCGCGGCTGCCTCCGGAAGGTTGAATGGTGCTTTGTCACCTGGCCATGTCGATTCTTTGTTGGCTATCCAGGCTAACCATGGACCACGCTGCTCGCCGAAGTTCTTTGGCGCCGGGGAGTAAACGGCGCTCCAGCAACCCAGTAACTGATCAAAGTTTTTATCGGCGGTGTAGGCCAATGCTGCCCACAGGCTCGGTTTGTGGAAGCTCAACAAACTCTGCCCTCCAGAACCGTCGTTGGCTCTGAGGAGCCAGCGTGCGTGAGCCAGAGCTTTTTCCGGGTCAGGTGTTGAGATCGCAATTCCTGAAAACTGTTCCTCACAAAGTTTTGTCGCTTCTGCAGCCAGTTTGCTGCCTCTGGGGGCGATCAACCACAAGGGACCATCAGGAATTTCGGCGAAGTCGGTACCGAAGAACAGCCCTTGGGAAACAACGGGTTCACCTACTCGGTAGAGCCGACTCAAGGCTTGCGGCTGGAGGCCCTGATCGATGATGAAGCACAGCGATTCGCTTGCAGCGGGCAGATCCGAGAAGTTGTAGCGAGGCTCTGCCAGCAGAGCGCTCAGCGCTTTTACATGCATGTGCAATCCTTACGGCTGCAAGCGCCGTTACTCTGTTTGCCGCACAACGGTGTGATGCCTGATTCATTGAGGTGAGCGGGTAGCGGTGCTTTGCCCGCCTTATCCGCATCCGCCACCTTCATCGGCCCCGGCAGCAGCGGCGCGGCCGGCGTACCTACGCCCGGCGCACCGCCGGTATTGACCTTCACCTCGGCGCCGCTGATGGTCACGCCACCGGCGTCGACCTTGACGAAGCTGCCGCCCGCTTTGGCGGTCAGTTCCATTGCGCCTTCGACGACGACTTTCTGGCCGGCGTAGTAATGGATTTCGCTGCCGGCTTCGACGAATTGCGCCGTGCCCACTTTGAGGTGCTGGGTGACTGCAACCGTCAGGTGATCATCCGCGCGCATCTCGCTGATGCGATCCAGATGGGTAATCCGGTGCTCCTCAACCTTGAACTCGCTCAGGGCATTGGCCTCAACCGTGTCATGCCGCTCATTGCCCACGCGGATCTTCTGGTCGTGCTCGATGTTCTCGTCCCAGTCGCGCTGCGCATGGATGTAGATCTGCTCCACACCCTTTTTGTCTTCAATCCGAAACTCGTTGTAGCCCTTGCCGCCCGGGGAGCTGAGGGTTTTGAAGGTGCTGCGGGTCTTGTTTGCCGGCAGGTCGTAGGGGACGACGTTTTCCTTGTGGTACAGGCAGCCGGTGACGAGTGGCTGGTCGGGGTCGCCTTCGAGGAAGGTGACGAGCACTTCCATGCCGATGCGCGGGATGGCAATGCCACCATAGGCCGCGCCGGCCCAGCCGCTGGCGACGCGTAGCCAGCAGGTGGTTTTGTCGTCGGACTGGCCGTCGCGGTCCCAGTGGAACTGGACTTTGATGCGGCCGTACGGGTCGCAGTGGATCTCTTCGCCGGCCGGGCCGGTGACGACCGCGGTCTGGCTGCCGAGGACTTTCGGTTTCGGGTGTTCGAGGGCAGGGCGGTAGTGCGCGTCCCACGGGGTGGCGAGGAAGCTGTTGCGGTAGCCCTGGTGGAAATCGCTTTTGTTGTCGGTGACGTCGCTGGTGACGTTTTCACCGAGCACTTGCGGTTGTTTGCCTTCGTGGAAGACTTCCAGCAGCAGCCACAAGTCGTTCCATTCAGCGCGCGGGTGTTCGGCCAGGGTCAGGAAGTTGCCGCTGGTCAGGGTCGGTTCGTCACCTTTGCCTTCGGCGAGTTTGTAGTCGCTGCGATGACGTTCGAGGGCGCGGGTCGAGAGGAATTTGCCGCGCTCGCGGGTGGTGAAACGACCGGGATAATCGTAGTCCTCAAGGTCCGGGGCGAACTCGGATTTGACTGCACCTTCGGGCAGGATCTTCGGTTTTTCGAAGTCGTAGTCGCGGCGGCTGACGCGGGTGGTGCGGGTTTCCAGGCGCAGGTTGAAACGCTTGATCACCGGTTTGTCGGCGCTCATGCCGGAGTCTTGCTGGTAGCTCACGGCCTTGAGCTTGCGGAACACCGTCTGGTCGTCGCCGAACACCAGTTTGTGTCCGCTGCTGCTGTGCTGGAAGTGGAAGTGAATGCCTTCCTCTTCGCACAGGCGCTGGATGAAGTGCAGGTCGGACTCGTCGTACTGCACGCAGTAGTCGCGTTGCGGGTACTCGGCGTTGAGCTGGAAACTGTAGGCGTCGGCCAGAATGCCGCGATCTTCCAGCACCTGGGCGATGATCTTCGGCACCGTGAGGTTCTGGAAAATCTGCTGGTCATGGTTGTGCCGCAGATAGGCCAGCTGCGGCACCAGGCTGATGCTGTAACGGGTCAGGGTCTTGCCGGAATCGCCTTGTTCGATGCGGTACACCAGACCGTGGATCTGGCCTTCGCCGGTGGCGCCGAAGGTCAGGACGCCGGGCTTGTGCAGCAGCTCTTCGAGTTTGAGGTCGGGGCGGGCGCTGACCAGTTCGAGGTCGAAACGGAAAGGCTCGTTGAGGGCTTCGCGACCGGTGAAGCTGAGCACTTGCAGGTCGGCGGATGCGCCTTCGAGGGTAAGGGTAATGTGGGTAGCGTTGGCGTCCAGCATGCCTTGAATTCCGTCCATTGAATAAGCAGGTGACGGATGATGGAGGATTAGACCGCCTCGTTCAAGGCGCAAATGCCGTAGGGAAGGGACCCGCAGGGTATAGGGAAAACCCCTATGACGGCGTTTTCACCCAATGAAAACGGGGGCTTCGCTGCCGTGAGTCACAGGGCTGCACGCGGTTTGAGCCCATCGCAAACCGAAGAATCGCCAGTCAGTTTCAGACTAAAGTCGCCTTCAGCCCGTCAAAGCCATCTGCCATCATTGCAACTCACCCCTGCGTGTCCACTTCTTCCCGGCTGTTTTTGACCCGGGACGGGAGCTATTTTTCTGGCTGACTGCGCTCTGGCGCAAACGCTGTACTGTTGGAGTTTTTCATGCGTCCCCCATTCCCTCTCATCACCCCGCGCCAGTCGTCTGGCTTCGGAGCCGTTTTGCTGTGCGCCGGTTTTGCCGCGCAGGTTCAGGCCAGCGGTTTTCTCGAAGACACCACGGCGAAAATCGAATCGCGCACGGTGTATTTCAACCGCGATTTCCGTGATGGGCACACCTCCAGCGACCAGGGCGCTTCCAAGCGTGAAGAGTCGGCGCAAGGCTTTATTCTCAATCTGCAGTCGGGTTACACCGAGGGCACGGTCGGCTTCGGCATCGATGCGCTGGGCATGCTCGGTTTTCAGCTCGATTCCAGCCCCGATCGCAGCAACAGCGGCTTGCTGCCGTCCAGCGGCGACAACCCGCGCGGCTCAAAGGGCCAGTACGCGAAGATGGGCCTGACCGCCAAGGTCAAGGTCTCGGACACGGTGTTGAAGTACGGCGCGCTGCTGCCGGATCTGCCGTTGCTCAAGTACAACGACGGCCGCTTGCTGCCGACCATGTTCAACGGTGCCATGCTGACCTCCAGGGAAGTGAAGGATCTGACCTTCATGGCCGCGCGTCTGGACAAGTACACCGCGCGCGATTCCACTGATTCGCAAGACATCCGCGTGCACTGCAAGAACAAGCGCTACGCCTGCAACACCACCGCCGACCATTTCGACATGTACGGCTTCGACTACAAGATCAACGATCGCCTGACTGCGCAGTATCACTACGCGGAACTGGAAGACATCTACCGCCAGCACTTCATTGGTTTGCTCGGCAATCAGCCGCTGGGTGACGGTGTGCTGAAGGCCGATCTGCGTTTGCTGAAAAGCGCCGACAGCGGTGATGCCAAGGCCGGCTCCATCGACAACCGCGCCTTGAGCGGCATGCTCTCGTACGGCATCAGCGGCCACACTTTCAGCGCCGGCTGGCAGCGCATGAACGGCGACAACTCGATGCCGTACCTCGATGGCAGCAATCCGTATCTGGTCAACTACGTGCAGGTCAACGACTTCGCCGCCGCGCAGGAGCGTTCCTGGCAGTTGCGTTATGACTACGACTTCAAGGCCATCGGCATCAACGGTTTGAGCTTCCTGACCCGCTATGTCAACGGTGATCACATCAAGGTGCCGGGCAGTGATCAGGAGGGCAAAGAGTGGGAACGCGACAGCGAGTTGAAGTACGTGATCCAGACGGGCACGTTCAAGGATGTCAGCCTGCGCCTGCGCAATGCGACGTACCGCACCAACTATGAAAAGTTTGCGCGGGACGTGGATGAGACCCGGTTGATTGTGAGTTACAACTTTTCGGTGTTGTAACCCTGAGAACTATGGCGCCTGGATGACCGCTATCGCGAGCAGGCTCACTCCTACAAAGGGATTTTGGTAGACGGGGATAGCGTGTTCGCCATCGATCCCTTGTAGGAGTGAGCCTGCTCGCGATTGGGCCTGATAGTCATCCCTACAACCAATGCCAGAACCGGCTCCAAAAGCCGCGATTCAGGTCTTCCTTGCAGCCGGCATACTGTCGCGCATACACGTCGGAGCGCGCCTGCACCTTGCGGGCGGTGGGCATCAGCCAAGCTTTGCTGGCGTAGGTCTTGTTGCGGAAACCGCCCCAGCCTTCGTGGTAGTTCAGGTACTGATTGTAGGCGTCGTACTTGTACACGCCGTTGATCGAGGTGGTCTTGTCCATGTACCAGCCGACGAAGTCGATGGCGTCGTCGAAGTCTTCGCGCTCGGCGCCGTGTCGGCCGGTGCTTTTCTGGTAATCGGACCAGACTTCATCCTTGGCCTGGGCGTAGCCCGAGGCCGTGGTGACCCGGCCCCACGGGATGACCCACAACAGGTATTTGCGCGGCGTCTTGGCGTCGTAGCGGTAGCCGGACTCCTGATACATGATCGCGAAGGGCACCTGGATCGGCACGCCCCAGCGTTTCTGCGTGACTTGCGCCGCATCGTACCAGTCGCTTTTCTCGCGGAAGATCGCGCAGATGTCTTCCGGCGAACGCGGCGGCGAGGTGCCGCAGCCGCTGAGTAATCCCGCCAGTATCAAAAGTCCCGCCGTCCGCCCCGACATCAAACCGTCATCCCCATGCGCGCAAAAAGGCCGACAGTCTACGCGCTCAGCTCAACTGGTGACGATAGGGCAAATCCGGACCGGTCTTGCTGCACGTAAGGGCGGCCGCCTGTACGGCAAACCTGAGCATCGCGTCGATCTGCTCGCGGCTGAGCTGTTGCACGCCCTCAACCGAGTCCAGACCTTGTTCGGTCAGCCAGGTGATCAGTGCCGCTTGAAAGGTATCGCCGGCGCCGACAGTATCGGCGATCGTCACCGAGCACGCCGGTACTGACCATGAACCGTGGGCGCGACTGAACACCGTCGCGCCTTCGCCGCCACGGGTCAGGAACACCAACTGGCAGCGATGCTGCAGCCAGCCTTCGATCACCCGTTGTGGATCCTGCTCGGGATACAGCAGGCTCAGGTCTTCGTCGCTGACCTTGATCATGTCGGCCAGTTGCACCAGGGTCGCCACGCGCTCGCGCCACAGGTGGATATTTGGCTCGGGGTTCAGGCGTACGTTGGGGTCGAGGGTGATCAGGCGCTTGCCGCTTTCGCGCTGCACCAGGGTCAGCAGGGTGTCGGCGATCGGCTGCACCACCAGCGAGAACGAGCCGATGTGCAGACCACGCACTTCAGCGCCGAGCTGCGGCAGATGCGCAACGCTCAACTGGCGATCGGCGCAGCCCTCACCGCGAAAACTGTAATGCGGCGAACCGTTGGCGCCGACCGCGACCATCGCCAGGGTGGTTGGCGCGGCGAAGTCGATCAGGTAGTCCGCACGCACACCTTCATCCTGCAGCACTTGCTGCAAACGCCGGCCCAGATAGTCGGTGGACAGCCCGGCAAACAGCGCCGAATCCACACCCAGACGACGCAAGCCGACTGCGACGTTGAACGGCGAGCCGCCGGTAATCGCCTTGAAATTCACTTTCGAAGCCAGACCGCTGGCATCGTCCTCGCTGAAGAAATCGAACAGGGCTTCGCCACACACCAAATACATAATTGTTTGCTCTTTATAGGGTTGCGACATGCTGTTGATAGCGTTCATAGGCCTGCTGGAACACCGCGACATTGGCGGCAACCGGCAGGGTTTCACTGTGCAGATCGAGCTTCACGCAGCGCTGGCACAGATCGGCCAAAGTGTCCTCGTGGCCGTTCGACCATGACTTGCACCACGCTGCCTGAATCGCCGCGCCAAGGGCTGCGGCTTCGCTGTGTTCGGTGCAGATCACCGGGGTGTTCATGATGTCGGCAACGATCTGCCGCCACACCGCACTTTTCGAACCGCCGCCGATCAGGCAAATGCTGCGGCTTTGTAAACCATTGTGGCGCAACAGATCCAGTCCATAACGCAAACCGAAGGTGGTGCCTTCGACCACCGCACGGCACAGGTTGGCCTGGGTCAGGTTGCTCAGGGTCAGGCCGTGCAGGCTGCCGGTGGCATGGGGCAGGGCGGGGACGCGTTCACCGTTGAGGAACGGCAACATGCTCACGCCTTCGGCACCGATCGGCGCCTCGGCCACGAGTTGATTGAACTGCTGCAGATCGAGGTCGAACAGTTCGCGGATCGCACCGGTGGCGTTGGTCAGGTTCATGGTGCAGATCAGCGGCAGCCAGCCGCCGCTGGATGAGCAGAACGTCGCGACCGAAGCATCCGCGCTGACTTTGGGCGCCTCGGCGTAGGCGTACACCGTGCCGGAGGAACCGAGGCTCATGGTGATCGCTCCCGGCTGAATATTGCCGGTGCCGATGGCGCCCATCATGTTGTCGCCACCACCGCTGGCGACCAGCGCATGCGGGTTGAGGCGGAGCTGTTCGGCAATCGCCGGCAGCAGGGTGCCGACCGGTTGATGTGCGTCGATCAGCTCCGGTAAGGCGGCTTGCAGGCGACCCGTGGCGTCGATGTCGCGCAGCAGTTGCAAGTCCCACTGGCGGCTGCGCACGTTGAAATAACCGGTGCCGGAAGCGTCGCCGTACTCGCTGCAGGCGCGGCCGGTGAGCCAGAAGTTCAGGTAGTCGTGGGGCAGCAGGATGCGTGCGACGCGCGAGAACACCTCAGGATGCTGTTCTTTAGTCCAGAGTAATTTCGAAACGGTGTAGCCCGGCGCGATGACTACGCCGAGGCGCTCAAGCGATCCTCTTTCGCCGCCGAGGTGTTTGAGCAAACGGTCGTTTTCATCGGTGGTTTCGGTGTCGCACCACAGCTTGGCCGGGCGCAGTACCTGGCCCTGATCGTCGAGCAGCACCAGCCCGTGTTGCTGGCCGGAGACGCCGATGCCGAGGATCGCCTGACCGTCGACATTGGCTGCGAGCAAGGCGCGGCAGGTGGCGAGGGCGAAGGCGTCCAGCCATTGTTGAGTGTCCTGCTCGCGACGGCCGTTGGCGCCGCTGATCATCGTGTGGGCAGCAGAGCCTTCGCCGAGCACTTGACCGCTGCTGGCATCGAGGATGATCGCTTTGGTGCCCTGGGTGCCGCAGTCGATGCCGAGGAAGAGTTGTCGGGTGGTCACAGTGAGGTCCTCAGGGTATCTGGTGAGTCAAGGTGAAGCCAATCGCTGGCAAGCCAGCTCCCACAGGTTCTCGGTTGTACGCAAAATCCATGAACGATTGAAAACCCTGTGGGAGCTGGCTTGCCAGCGATGGCGTCAGTGGTTTCACCGCATCACTCAGCCAACACCCGCTCCAACGTGCGCGTCACACCCACCTCACGCAAGCTGTTGCAGCACCATTCAAATGCTGCCACGAACGCCGCCGACCGCGGAATCGCCGTGCCGAAGATCTCCTCAACCGCCAGCAACCGCTGGGTGATCAACGCATCGTCCGCCACCAGTCCCTGACAGAATTCCGCCCGTGGATCAGGAATCGAATAGGTGTCGCCATTCTCATCCACGCCCTTCAGATACAGCGCCCAGGCTGCCACCACCAACGCTGAACGCCTGGTCTCCTGACCATCGGCAATCAAGCGATTGATCGTCGGAACAGTGAACTTGGGAAACTTCGACGAGCCATCCGAACACACCCGCTCCAGCTGATCGGCAATCGCCTGATTGGAAAAGCGCGCCACCAGCGTGTTCTTGTACTCAGTCAGGTCGATGCCCGGCACCGGCGCCAGTTGCGGGGTGACGTCGAGGTCCATGTAGGCGCGCATGTAACGCACGAACAGCGGATCGTTCATGGTTTCGTGAACGAAGCGGTAGCCCTTCAAAAAGCCCAGATACGTCAGCGCCAGGTGGCTGCCGTTGAGCAGTTTGATCTTCATTTCTTCGTAGGGCGAAACGTCGTCAGTGAACTGCACGCCGACCTGTTCCCAGGCCGGGCGCCCATTGACGAATTTGTCTTCCAGCACCCATTGCACGAACGGCTCGCAGACCACCGGCCAGGCATCGTCGACCGCGTGTTTGTCGGCCAGTTGCAGGCGATGCGCGGTGCTGGTCATCGGCGTGATGCGGTCGACCATGGCGTTGGGGAAACTGACGTTGTGCGCGATCCAGTCACGCAGCCCCGGGTCACGCAGGGTGGCGAAGGCCAGCAACGCCTTGCGGGTCACTGCGCCGTTATGCGGCAGGTTATCGCAGGACATGATCGTGAACGCTGGCGTGCCCGTGTCACGGCGCTTTTCCAGGGCTGCACAGAGGAAGCCGAACACGGTTTTTGGCGCCAGCGGATGGGCCAGATCGTGCTGAATCTGCGGCAGATGTGCCATGAATTCGCCGTTGCTGTCGTCGATGCAGTAGCCACCCTCGGTGATGGTCAGCGAGACGATGCGGATCTGCGGATCGGCGAGTTTGTCGATCAGCGCCTGTGCACCATCCTCGGCCAGGAGCATGTCGCGAATCGCACCGATCACCCGCACTTCGGTGTCGTCGCTGTCGCCGAGTTCGAACAGGGTGAACAGGTAGTCCTGTTCCTTGAGGTCATCACGGGCACGGCGGTCTTCCGTGCGCAGGCCGACCCCGCAGATCGCCCAGTCCAGCGCCTCACCGGTGTTCATCAGCGCATCGGTGTAATACGCCTGATGCGCACGATGGAAACCGCCAACGCCAATGTGCGCAATACCCTGGCGGGTGTCGCTGAGGCTGTAGGCCGGCAGGTGCACCTCGGGGGCGAGGCGATGCAGGTTTTGTTCATTCAGTTTCATCGGGCAAGTCTCGAAATTCAGGCCGCCGCACGCAGCGGGCGGGTCAGCGCCACGCCGTCGGCGTCGAACAGGTGGCAATGGCTGGCGTCCAGGTGCAGGTTCAGTTGTTCGCCGTAGCGGCTCGCGAGGTCACCGCGCACGCGCATGGTCAGGGCTTCGCCGGCGTTGGTGATGACGTGGCAGAAGGTGTCGCTGCCCAGGCGCTCGCTGACGTCGGCGGTGACTTGCAGGGTGCAGTCGCCCGGTTGCGCCAGTTCCAGATGTTCCGGGCGAATGCCCAGGGTCACCGCGCTGCCGACGCTCAGGTTGGCCGCGTTGAACGGCAGGGTGATGCGCGTGCCGGCGTCCAGCGAAACTTCGCAGCTCTGGCTATCGACGCGGGCGATCTTGCCCTTGAGGAAACCCATTTTCGGCGTGCCGAGAAAACCGGCGACGAACAGGTTGGCCGGGTTGTGATAGAGGTCCAGCGGCGAGCCGACCTGCTCGATCTTGCCGCCGTTGAGCACCACGACCTTGTCGGCCATGGTCATCGCTTCGACCTGGTCGTGGGTCACGTAGATCATGGTCGCTTGCAGGTCCTTGTGCAGACGCAGCAGTTCCAGACGCATCTGCACCCGCAGGGCAGCGTCGAGGTTGGACAGCGGTTCGTCGAACAGGAAGATTTTCGGATTGCGCACGATAGCCCGGCCGATGGCGACCCGCTGGCGCTGGCCGCCGGACAGCTGTTTCGGCTTGCGCTCGAGCATCGGCCCGAGTTCGAGAATCCGCGCCGCTTCGCCGACCTTTTTCTCGACTTCGGCTTTCGGCACGCCCGCCAGATCGAGGGCGAACGACATGTTCTTCTTCACGGTCATGTGCGGGTACAGCGCGTAGGTCTGGAACACCATCGCCAGATCGCGCTTGGCCGGGCTGACTTCGGTGATGTCGCGGCCATCGAGTTCGATGGTGCCGCCGCTGACTTCTTCCAGCCCGGCGATCAGCCGCAGCAGGGTGGATTTGCCGCAGCCGGACGGGCCGACGAAGACCACGAATTCCTTGTCGTTCACCTCAAGGTCGATGCCCTTGATGATGGAAAAACCTTCGAAGCCTTTTTGCAGATTCTTGATTTTCAGGTTGGCCATGATGGTGGGCCTCCGCAATAAATTATTCAGTTGAACCGGATCAGCTTTTCGGTAGGAGTGAGCCTGCTCGCGATAGCGGAGTGTCATTCAGCGATGATGTCGACTGACATGGCCTCATCGCGAGCAGGCTCACTCCTACAGGTGGTTGTGTTGGGTCAGAGATATTCATTTCACGGCGCCGAACGACAGGCCGCGCACCAGCTGTTTCTGGCTGATCCAGCCGAAGATCAGGATTGGCGCGCAGGCCAGGGTCGAGACCGCCGACAACTTGGCCCAGAACAAGCCTTCGGGGCTTGAGTACGAGGCGATCAGCGCGGTCAGCGGCGCGGCTTTCGACGAGGTCAGGTTCAGCGACCAGAACGCCTCGTTCCAGCACAGGATCAGCGACAGCAGCACCGTCGAGGCGAGACCGCCCTTGGCGATCGGCAGCAGCACCCGGAGCATTTCCTGCCACAGGGTGGCGCCGTCGAGGCGGGCGGCTTCGAGGATGTCTTTGGGGATGTCCTTGAAGTAGGTGTAAATCATCCAGACCACGATCGGCAGGTTGATCAGGGTGTAGATCACGATCAGTGCGATGCGCGTATCGAGCAGACCGAAACTCTTGGCCAGCAGGTAGATCGGCATCAGCACGCCCACCGGTGGCAGCATCTTGGTCGAGAGCATCCACAGCAGCGTGCCCTTGGTGCGCTGGTTTTCGTAGAACGCCATCGAGTAGGCGGCGGGCACCGCGATCAGCAGGCACAACGCCGTGGCACTGAACGAGATCACCACCGAGTTCCAGGCAAAACTGAAGTAGTCGCTGCGCTCGTTGATGTGCAGGTAGTTCTCCAGCGTTGGCGTGAAGATGAACTGCGGCGGCGTGGCGAAGGCGTCGATTTCGGTCTTGAAACTGGTCATCACCATCCAGAAGATCGGGAAGAAAATCACGATCGCGATGGCCCAGGCCAGGGTGCCGAGCAGCAGGCTTTGCAGCCGGCGGGATTGTTGAAGAGTCATGGCGGGCCTCAGGCTTTCTCAGCCAGGTTTTCGCCGATCATCCGCACCAGAATGATCCCGGCCATGTTGGCGATGACCACGGCAATCAAGCCGCCCGCCGCGGCCCTACCGACGTCCAACTGCACCA
>Ga0153923_100011_pt1 | contig 130799 bp, 121 predicted proteins | sample TSNJ007MetaG_FD_104682 | JGI IMG/M metagenome (GOLD analysis project Ga0153923, IMG submission 104682) | Attine ant fungus gardens microbial communities from New Jersey, USA - TSNJ007 MetaG | ecosystem: Host-associated > Fungi > Mycelium > Unclassified | place: USA: New Jersey, Brendon T. Byrne...
TTTCTTCGTTTTCGTTACATCAAGACCGATTTTCCCGTCCCATTTTTGTGGAGGCATATTAACGTAAACATCATTCGTCCACCCATCACCACCTGTTTCAACCGTAGTGACACCTTTAATAAACTTTGCAATAAAGCTATACTTTGAGCCTGCTTCATCATCTGGTGTCACTACAGAAGCATTCGGGGCATTAATGATTGAATTAGCGCTTGCACGTTGGAAAAAGTCAGCTTTAACTGTTTGTGGTACTTGTCCGCCTTCTTGTGCTTGAACCATCATTGGCATTGCCATGCCTGCTAAAATTGTTACAGTTGCTAATCCTTGAATAATCGTTGTTTTCTTCAAAATAGTTCCTCTTTTCATCATTATTTTTTTATTTCTATTTCATTTCTCCTAAATTTTGCATAAAAAAATAGGAGAGCCACGAATACGCTTCATTGGATCACCTCTAAAACAGTTATTCAATTCTATTATTCAAAATCAACCCTTTTCAAAACCTTTAACACATCAGTTGGCGCATGGATAATATAAATTTCTCTTGATACCTTATTCTTTATACGTTTTTCCTCTTTCGCCTTATCTTTGAATTGTGCTTCTTTTACTTCAATAAAAGGATTTTTCCCACCTTCTACGGTTTGATAGAATACATTATTTTTTTCTTTGTCTACATGTATTGTGTCTGATAACTGGTGTTTTTCATAACCAAATTTTGTTTTCGTAAAATAATAAATCTCATTTACACTATATTTTTCTTCTTTCAATGATTCTTCATCACTTAAAAAGAATTTTCCCAACACAGAATTTCCTTCACGACTTGAACTCGTTACTTCCTTATCCACTGACGTTAATTCTTCAATAATTTCTTTTTTTATTGTGACATAAGATATTAAACGATCATCAGCAAGTTCTTTTCTCAAAGAACCTGATTCTGACAAATAAATAAACCCATTCACACCACTAACAAATAGCGCAACAAAAATTACAAACGATATAGTAAACTTAAATATATCTTCAACCATCGACACTCACCTACCCAACTTAAATGTTTCCCAAAGAATAAACTGTGGTCTAAAGCTCAACAGATCATGTGAAATGGCAAATATAAATCGTTCTAACTCATTAATTACTCGATAACATTCTCTAATGTGAACTTCAATGTTTACATTGTCTAAATCACTATCTTTTATCCCTGACAACAAGCTTTCTTGTCTTTTTAACAAAAAAAAACCATAATCTAAAAATTCTTTTCTTTTCAAATCAATCTCATGTTTTTTCTGTCTTAACAAATAATCTCCCCCGTTTCTTTAGCAATTAACCGTCCATTATCGCTTAAAACCTCCATATTTTCTGCCAAATGCCATTCTAAAACTTTTTTATTTTTTTCATTCAATTCCACATCATTTAGCAATTTTCCTAAATAATCAAAACCTTCCTGTTCCCCACCTAACTGAACAACTTTAATTGTTTGTAAACACGTATATGCTAACCAATTCAACTTACGATAAAAACTAGGTTTTACAACTTTCATACTTAAATCTACATACTTTGTTGCACCCAAAAATCGTTCCCATTTTGACCATTTTTTCAAGTCACCTGTACGTGTCTTTTCAAAAAAACAAATTTGTTGAGAAATTACACTTCTTGCCGATCGTAACAAAAACGTATCTTCCATATAATGTTCTATAAACTTATGTGCTTTTTCGTCATGTAACCGTACTTCATAACGATTTTTGACTTCCACTTCCTCAATAGGAATTTTTTCACGATTGGCAATTTCATGATTTTTTTGATAAAAGCAAAAATAAACTAAGCTATTTCTTGTCCCAAAATAAATAGTTGTTCCTTCACTTACACCATCAACAACGTTTCCAGAACCAACCACTCGATACTTCTTAAAATTTGTATCAAAAAGTTCTGTACGAATTTTTTTCGCTACAGTGTCTAAAGAAAAATACTCAATATAATCATCAATTGCTATATCAATACGTTTCATTACCCCATCAACAAATAAACAGCGCCCAAAAAAATCTAGCCACTGTTGATCTAACTCATTCAAAATGTATTCATAGTTTCGGCAACCTTGACCAGATAACTCAATTAATATTCCTCGATCATCACCTTTTTTCGAAAGTAATACTCGAATATTATCGTACTCATACATCAAGCGATAACCAAACAATCCCGTTGGCTTTTCATAAAAACTTTCAAAGTCCATCAGTAAAACATCTTCAACCACACGTTTTACATCATGTGAAGGGATACGAATACGAACATAATCAAAAATTGCTTCCAGTCCCTCGGTTTGGTTCATTGTATTGTAATATTCCATTAATTCTTTATACAGATCATCAGGACATTTCTTCTTTCCATTTTCAATCAAACTTAAATATGTCTTACTTAATTGAAATGTATTGGCTACATCAACTTGTTTTAATCCTAATTTTAGACGTAAATCTTTTAAATTCCTTACCTCTATCAATTTAATATCACATCCTTTTTTTACAAAATAATCCATATAATGTATAATTTATTTAAAACAATATATAAAAGGAGAATTATATGAATATATTTTTAAATTTTTTAGGTTCAGGTATTTTTTCCAACATCTTAGCTATATTAGGAGTTATTCTTGCCCTACTTCCTCAAAAAGATACTATTTCAATAGACAATTCTACAAATTATTATTTTAGAACTACTTACAGTAATTCAAATAGCACAACTTCAAATATGGAATGGTTTTTCGGGTTACTTATTCTCATTGGTACTTATATTTTTTACGCTCTTTTACAACCATACTTTGTTGAAGTATTAATTATTCTTGCTTTTGCGCTCATTGTTAGATATCGCTATTTAAAAATAGCATTCAAAAAACAAATGGTACTTCCATTACTACTTATCATTACTACAGCTATTATTCAACAAACATTACCTGAAGAAATTATAAACTACTGGAAAAATGCTTACAAAATAGACTTCAATCATGTAGATACGCTATCTCAAATTTTACAACAACTTAAAGCTCCAATTACTGAAATATACAACCTTATTAAAACCATAAGTACAAGTCCTTTATCTGTAGCCATTTTATCAAACATAGTTTTTGTAATTTTTTCACTAGTGTTCATGGTTAGCGATCTATTTAGAAAAAAAGAAAATATAAAAGTTGAAAAATTAACTTCATTAATTCCTATAAGTATCATTTTCTTTATCGTTATTTCTTTTATGTTCTATACAAATCCTAATTCGCCAGCAAGAACTATAGTTACATCAATTACACATTTTCTAACAGACTAATTAAAAAGAACAACATACACCAAATACTAAATAAAAATACACTAAAGTTTATTAGCAACCTTACATTGTCATTTTCTGATTGAGGTCTTACACACTCAAAAAAGCTCTTTTGTATTTTAAAACTTTTATCTGAAAAATAGCTTACTGCTATTAATGGTATCCAAGGAAAAACAAGTAACATTATATACATCATTTGAACTAAAAATTTCATTTATTTTATCCTTTCACAAAATTATTTATAAAGGTAAACCTTACAAAAAAGAAACTGCAAAAGTTTACCTTTGTATCAAGGCTTCAAATGCAGTCATATCAAGGTTACACCCTCGTTTTTGAGGGAGAAAGCTAAGAAAGTTACCCCCCTATTAGAATATGGGGGTTGAAGGGCGAGGGGCGCTAACGCGCCCCTCGCTGTTCTTGCACTTATCGCTCAACCGCTCCCACGTGCAAAAGCGCCTACGCTCATTCGCTGTGGGCTTAACGCCCACTTACGGCGCTGTTTCTTGCGAACAGTTCCCCCATTCACTAGGTTTTTCTTACACTTTTTCTAAAATATTTTTCTTTTATCTGCCCTTTTTATGCTACTTTGGGAATCCTTGGATCAGCTTGTTCAGGGAATTTTCCAAATTCAATAAAGACATCAAAAGTTTTCGTATCAATAAATGGTGCATAAAATTCGCCAACTTGTGACGTGCCAACATCAATATATCCTCGTCCTTTTTCATTTGTATTGAAAAAGTCTTTATCATTTGTTGCAGCAGCATTCACCATATCATAACCAGTTGGGGAAATTTTCCCAACAATTGCTCGTAAACCTAATTGATCACGTATCCCACCATCAAAATACTTCTGATCTGGACGTTGCAAGCCCAAAATAACATACACGCCACTTTGACGTCCTTTTAAAGTCAATTGTGACAGCGATTTTAACACTTCACGTAACATTTTCATATCTTTCTCAATCGAATCGTAAAAGGCTGCCCATTCATCAATAACAAGGAAATAAGGTGCAAAATCGTAATCTTCATAATCAGTTAATCCTTTGGTATTGTTGGCTTCCATATATTCATAACGATCGTCCATTAAAGCTTCTGCTTTTTGTAAGGCTTTCACAATCCCCATGTCCCAATAAACTTTATCTTTAAACACAGGTAGCTTATTTAACTGTTTTAAATCTGATTTTTTTGGGTCACAAATTTCTACATGAGCGCCTGCTTTTAACAACGCATGAATAATACTAAAAAGAAGAAACGTTTTTCCTCCACCAGTACCACCAACAATCAATCCATGAGGCGAAGATTTAAAATCCCACCAAAGATTTTTCATTAATTGAATTTTTGTACCAACAACTTGCATATCAACTATATTTATACGATTAACCTTTACGTCATGCAAGAATTTGTAACAAATAAAACCGTCTTCTCTCACTTCTTCGGTTAAATCAAGCTTAAACGCTTGTTCTAATTCTTTCCCCTTTTTAAGAAACTGCTGTTGAAAGTTACTTAAATCCAATGGAAAACGAACATAGATATATCCTTTTTTCCGTTGATAATAAATCTTTGGAAAATAGCTGATTTTATCCTTTGTAACTGTCTTTCCATTATTACTAGTCGTATGCTTTTTCGTTAAATAATAACGATTATTAATGATCATACGACCTAACGTTTGCCGTTGATTGACCCACAACATAAAGCCATGGTGTGTCCGACTAAATCGAAAAAACAGGCCAATCAAAATAGCAGGAACGAAAAGCATTCCTGCCAACACCAAACCATACGGCAATAATACTTTCCAATCATAAACGTTTCTCTCTACCATTGGACGAACAGCTGGATAGATTTTAAAATAACAAAAAAAGCCTATCCCAATTAAAAATGGTAGATACGCCATGAAAAAATATAACTTCACAATAGAATAATGAAGTTTTCGTATTCTTATTCCTCTATATTTAAAACAATGTTCCCACCACTCCTTTAACTTTCATTTCTAATGAATTATTTAAAATTTTAAAAACTTCTTCTTTTGTCAAACAAATTTTAGTCCCATCAGGAACAGCAACTTTATTATAAAAGAACATTAAAACACCTCACTACATAAATTTACTTTTTGTGCATTAATTCCATCAAAACAATTTTTGTTTCAAGTTTCTTTATATCTCCTCTTACAATGGAACAAAATATCACTAACCAGAAAGCACTCACCATCAATAACGATCCCACACCCACATTAACGACTGTCTGAAAAAGTTCCATGTTTTCTTTACTTAACACAGAATGTAATTCATTTCTTACAGCAACCACATTTCCATAAAAAACAAGAAACAAGGTCAACACAAAAAATAATATGGTAAAAAACAACGGTACCCACCGAAAAATAAGCTTTTTCGTTAATGAAGTTTTACTTCTTACATATAAAAAATCAAACGCTTCATTATCTAATGTTTCTAACTCCTTACGAAGTTTTTTAAAAGCAACTAATTTTCTAATTCGAAAAGACGTAAACCAATTGTCTATTTTCTCCATATACTTACCTACATTTCTTTTTGTGATTCCCAATCTTCTGCATAATTCATAACAAATGCTTCAAGATTACCATCAACATACTTTCCTAATTCTTGAACAGATTGTACACGTTGCACTTTTGAATACCAATACTGACTTGGTACATATCCATAAGGCTCTACATTACTCAGCTGTAAAACCAACTCTTCTTTAAGATTTGTAAGAACCTTTTCTGAATCAATACACTTCTCGATTTTTGGCTCAAAATATCCATAATCATAAGATACATGTACAAATTCTTTAATATCAGTTTCTAATGATTCACTTAACACATTCACTTCTTTTACTAAATCATCAAAACCTAAAGCAACTTCTTCATCACGCAATACATACAGATCAATATAAACGAACTTTTCATTCATATGATTTTTTTCTAAATAATTATCTTTTGCTAACTGTAAACTTTTTAACATGACTTCCGAAAAAATTTGTTTTGCTTCTTGTGTTTGCTCTTCATACACCACACTACACCTCTACTCTCTCATAATTCATTTTTTTAATACTTATACAATCAAAAAAGGAAAAGACTTATTTATCCTTTCCTTTTTCTCCTTTATTTTCTGATTTTTGAGGTTGGTTAACAGATGGCGTGTTTGTATTGCTTGACGTATCATTTAAATTCACTTTACGAATCCCTGTTGCAAGTACCGAAAAACCAGTAAATACGTTATTAATATTTTGATCACCTGCTGGCAATTGCGCCCACGGTTCAGCTTCTTCCACCCCTTCAATTTCAATCGTATCTCCAAATTTAAATGGGCTTAAATCAAAATCAGCTGGTACGTCCACATTAAACGTTTCACGTTGCGCCTCACTAGATACTTCAATACTTTGCAATCGAACAATATCCGTATAATTTCCTTCTTCGTCACGTTCAAATTTATTCTCACGTTTTGCAACAAACGTTACTTTTCCAACGGTTTGATTAAATAATACTGGAATTTTATTGTCGTCAAAAATAATTGGTTTTTCTTGTGGCATTATGCTTTTCCTCCTACTAATTCAATTTTATCTGCTTCTAAATACAAACGATTGCGTGCTTCGTTACGCTCAAAAGTTTGATTAAAATAAGGCGCTGGTCGATTAACAATTCGAGGATTAATCAGCCGAATTTCTTTGTCATAAAAATCCCCTTTTAATGCACCAGATACTGGTACCCGTACACTTAAAGAACCTTTCTCATTTTTCAAATCGTAAATCTCATGTGTAGCAACCGTTACAGAACGTCGACCTCTTCGTTGCGACTTTCCAATCGATTCTACATGTTTTACAAAAAATAATTTTCCTAATGCCTCAGGGTTCACTAAAACATATCTTAATCCCATACTTTTACTACCTCTTTCTTCTCATTTATCGTATTTCACTTACAAATTTTCTTGTTTAAAATAAAAGACCGGATAAATCACTCCGTCTGCTCGCTTACGATACATTCGGTATATTTCCGATATTTTCAATAACTTACTCTCCATCAACAAACGTAACATGTTCGTCCATTTTACTGATTTTTTCCCTTGCTTTTTCTGCTCTTTATCATAGGTACGTTCAATATCAGCCAGACAAAATGCTCGTTTTTGTCTCTTCATACGTTCAACAAACTTCTCAACAAAAAGTGATAACTCTTCTTTCATTCTTATCCTCCTTATTAACTTAATAACAAATTCTATTCTTTCAAATAAAAAAAAGCACAACTAGAATATTCCAGTTGTGCATACTTAAATTAAGATTAGTTATTCTTTTAGAAAAAAATCTTTTCCACTCTTACAAATAACAACCTTAATTGTACATCAATTTTAGATTCTAAAATTCATCGTAGTAGAATGTACATTTTTGCAGATAACAGACTAAAAGTTCGCCTTAGCTATGAAATAGTCCCCTTATCCATTCGTTTCATAGAATCATTTTTCAACGGCTAGTAATTAAAATTACATCACGGCACGTTAGATAGACCTACGACATACGGTGTACAGCGCTCCTCCTTTTATTGAGCTTGCATAGATTTTTTTATTCAATCTAATTCAGCAATTATTTCTAACGTGTCATCACGACATGATTATCGGAAATAATCTGATTCTTTTAAATGAACACCCTTCAATCACCAAGCGGAAATAACTCCATTGTTCTAACTGTTAATATTTTACAAATACACAGTATGCGAACCTAGTCCTCGTATGAAAGCTAGAAACTTCCACCTAAAATTCTTCATCAATATGGCTCTAATTAAAGATACTACTGCCACCTTGTGTCCCATTCAACGGCTGGTACACTCCACCTCAACAAGACTTATAACCTCGAATAAAAATTTCATTCTTGTATTATTTCGTCAAATACCGTAGAATAAAAGTGTCTATGTTTTATTTCACGGCGTTTGCGAAACAGAAATTCATTTTCTTCTCGTGAACGCTTTTTTGTTTATTTAATTTTACTAAGGCTTTTTGCCTTATGAGAATATCCGACATATAATCAGATACTCTAATAAAACAAAATATCCAATTTTATTACTCATGCTCAAAACCAAATTTTTTAGCAAAGAATTGTTCATTCACTCTCCCTGCCGAAGTTTTCATTCCTTGTTCTTTTAATTCGCTATTTAATTCTTTGATGATTCCGTACGCTTTAGCTTTTGAACAATTCATTAATTCACTAACTTCATTTGCTGTCAAAAACTTAATCTTCATTCCTATCCCTCCTCATGATTTTAAATGATTTTTTATCAATTTTTATTCTTTATACACATATATTATAGGATTATAATCCTATTGTCAATAGTAATATGGATATTTTATATATATTATTTCTAATTATGATTTAAACTGCTAATATAATTTAAAAGGAGGCGTTCTTTAATGGAGTTCGGACAAATTTTAAGACAACTTAGAAAACAAAAAAAATTAACCCAAAAAGAACTTGCTGATATTATCTTTGTTGAGCAAACAACCATTAGTGGCTATGAAAATGGAAAAATTCAACCTACAGCTAAAGTTATTATAGAACTTGCTGATTATTTCGATGTATCAACTAACTATCTATTAGGTCAACCCGAAAAAAACAAAAACCAACTTGAACAAATTATTGATTCAACCATTGACGAATTAAAAAATGAAGATACATTATTATTTATGAAAAACGGAGAGTTTGACGAAAATACAGCTAGATTATTAAAAGCTGCTATAAAAAATGGTATAAAAACTGTTGACGATATGACGAAAAATGACTAAGGAGTGAGTACGATACGTAGCATCTATTCAAAAATAAAAAGCAAAGTTGAAGGTATAATTAATTTTTATTCATCTAATGATCCAAAAAAAATTTCCGGATTCTTAGGAATTCATATTTTAAAATCTAACTTAGGCAATGTAGAAGGTTTTCTACAATATTACAATCACACTTACATCATTCATATTAATAGCAATATTACTGATGAAACAACACAAGATAAAATAATTGCTCATGAGCTAGGACATTATTTCCTACACAAACATTTAAATATATTTTGTGTAGATATGCACACCCTAGCTTTTGAGGCTACTTTAGAAAATGAAGCAAATATATTCGCAACTGAATTATTATTGAATGATTCAATAATAAAAGAAGAATTACCCTTTATCCAAAATATGAATATTTACGAATTATCTTCTTACTTTAATTTAGACTTCGATATTGTAAAAATGAAATATGATTTATTTTTTTTAAACAAAAAAGAACATATGTTTGTTTTGGATAATATGTATTATTAATAAAAGGAGAACTACATATGATTACAAAAAAAGAAAATGGTTACTTTGTTGACGTTAGCTTGGGGATTGATCCAATATCAGGCAAGCAACGTAGAAAGAGACTTACAGTTTCAACTAAAAAAGAAGCCCAACAAATTGAATCAAAGTATTTAAGGTTATACCACGAAAATAAATTAACAACTAATTCAGACTTAACTTTAAAAGATATTTACGAAATTTACGAAGAAAAATACACGCAAAACCTTAAGCCATCATACAAACAAACACAAGAAAGAATTTTTAAAAACTATATAGAACCTTATTTTAAAAATACTCAAATCAAACTAATAAAAAAACAACAAATCTATGATTTCCAACAGTTTCTATTAACTAGTAAACCTAAGAGAAAAGAGACTTTATCAAATAAGACAATCAATATGATTATTATTCATCTACAAAAATTATTTAACGTAGCTACGAAAGAAGGATTATCCTACGAAAATCCTTGTAACCAAATAGACAAGTTAAAAGTGCAAAAAAAAGAAATTGATTTTTGGACATTAGACGAATTTACAACCTTTATTTCTCATATTGATAAAAATAAACCATTTTTAAAAGTATTCTACCAGTTTGCTTTTTTTACAGGAATGCGTGCAGGAGAAATGATTGCTTTAACGTGGAGTGACATTGATTTTTATAATCAAACAGTCCGTATAAATAAAAGTGCTAAACTAATTAATGGTAATTACGTAACCACCACACCAAAAACGGAAAGCAGTAACAGATATATTACTATCAACACAAAAATTACCACCATGTTAAAAAAATGGCAAGAAATACAACCAAAATTACTAATAGATAATTTTCAAAATATTGATAGTGACAAATTACTTGTTTTTCAATACAGTGAAAAACACCCTTCAAGTGATTATTACTCTAAACAAATAAAAAAAATAATTGCAAAAAACAACTTGAACCTTAAACCTATAAGATTACACGACTTTAGACATTCACACGTAGCTCTTCTTATTCACAATAACGAAAAAAATACTACTATAAAAGAACGATTAGGTCATTCTTCCATTACTACAACAATTGATACTTATGGTCATTTATACCCTAATTCTCAAAAATCAATGAGCGACAAATTTGATAATTATGATATTTTCGAGCTATAAAATAACACGTTTTAAATACTAATTTTTAATAAGTAGGCAATTTTAGACATCGGAAACTTTCAAAACACAAAAAAGACAGATATACCAATTACCTTTAAGGCTTGATATATCTGTCTTTTCAATCTATGCCAGCTGCAGGGATCGAACCTGTGACCTACGCGTTACGAGTGCGTTGCTCTACCAACTGAGCTAAGCTGGCCTGAAACAAATCTATTATAGGACTTTCTACTTTATTTGTAAAGTATGTTTGTTATTTATTTATGCAAAATCTCTTTAAAATAAGCCAAATAGCGACTTTACAAACTTTTTTCTGAAAATGTGGTATAATAGAGATATCAAGAAAGGATGGTTTTTTGTATGTCAAATTTTAATGGTATGGTTACTCCTGTTGTTCCATCGGATGCTGGTAAGGATTTCGCCGTTGACACCCATGTTACTTTTCTTGTTCACGGACAGCCACAAACAGGCGTTGTTACGAAACAATTAAAAAATGCCGCTGTCGTCGAAATTGACGAAACGCAAAAAAACAATCACTTAATGGTGCACAGCAATGGTGTGATTGTTATTAATTACAAACAATTGAAAAAGATTTAATTCTTCAAGCGTGGGAAATTTCCCCCGCTCTTTTTTATGTACAGAATTGGAATACTTTCCAATTCGTCGGAAACTATAATGCTGTAATAAACGCAAAAAAACCAAAAATAATTCCGGGCACATTAGCAAAAATAATGGACTTATCTCGTGTTTCTCCATCGTCTCCATATAACCCATGAATCGTCCAAAAAATACAATTAATGATTGCCACTAATGGTTGCGTCGGATTGCCTTTTTCCCCATGTAAATTTCCATAAATTTGTGGAATATATGAAACATACATCAAAACTGACATCACACTAGCAATCACAGCGATAGCGTGTAAGACTTTTTTATTCTTTTTCATAGCTCCTCCTTTGTTTTTTTATTTTTTATTATACACCTAGAAAAGTTCTTCAAGCAAAAGAAAACCGTTAGTAACCATAATCGGTTATCTAACGGTTTTTTGTTATTATTTTGTTCCAAATAAACGGTCACCAGCATCCCCTAAACCAGGAACGATATAGCCGTCTTCGTTTAAGCGCTCATCTAAAGCTGCTGTATAAATATCTACATCTGGATGCGCTTCTTGTAAAGCTTTCACACCTTCTGGAACGGCCACTAGACATACAAATTTAATGTTGCTAGCACCACGTTCTTTTAATGAATCGATGGCCATAATTGCGGAACCACCTGTTGCTAGCATTGGGTCAACAACAAATAATTGACGACTTGCAATGTCTTCAGGTAATTTCACGAAGTATTCATGTGGTTGCAATGTTTCTTCATCACGGTAAAGTCCAACGTGTCCAACTTTCGCTGCTGGAATTAATTCTAAAATCCCATCAACCATGCCAATGCCGGCACGTAAAATAGGAATGATTGCTACTTTTTTCCCTGAAAGTGTTTTTTGTGTTGATTTACCCATCGGTGTTTCGATGACAACATCCTCTAAAGGCATATCCCGTGATACTTCATAAGCCATTAACATAGCAATTTCGTTGACAACTTCGCGGAAAACCTTTGTCCCACAGTTCTTTTCGCGAATCATTGTTAGTTTGTGTTGAATTAGCGGATGATCAATTACTTGAAATTTTCCCATATCTATTCTCCTTCATTATTTTATTCTTTCTTATTGTAAAACAAAAGAGCCTAGGACACAAGTTGAATTCCTTAAATCCTAAGCTCCGACTCTTATTTGTACAGAGAATCGCGCTTCAGCTATCCCTGATGTTAGTTATATAATGGATATTTTTTAGTTAGCGCTGCTACAGCTGCTTTGACTTCATCATGAACTGCTGTATTTTCTGGATCTTTTAAAACTTGAACGATTAATTTAGCAACTTCTACCGCATCTTCTTCTTTAAAACCACGTGAAGTAATCGCAGGCGTTCCAATACGGATACCACTTGTTTTAAATGGACTTAATTGTTCAAACGGAATTGAATTTTTATTGACAGTAATATTTACACTATCTAAAATAGCTTCTGCTTCTTTTCCATTTAAACCAAAACCTGTCACTTCAATCAGTAATAAGTGGTTGTCTGTTGCCCCACTAATTAAACGAGCTTCTGGCGCTTGATTGAAAACTTTCGTCATCGCTTGCGCATTTGCAATCACTTGCTGACTATATTCAGCAAAACTTGGATCCAATGCTTCTTTAAAAGCTGCGGCTTTTCCGGCAATCACATGTTCCAATGGGCCACCTTGAATGCCTGGGAAAATACTACTATTTACTTTTTTCGCCAATTCTTCGCTATTTGTCAAAATTAAACCGCCACGAGGACCACGCAATGTTTTATGGGTCGTACTTGTTACGATATCAGCATACGGAACTGGATTTGGGTGCAACCCTGAAGCTACCAAGCCTGCAATATGCGCCATATCAACCATTAACTTGGCATCTACTTCATCAGCGATTTCACGGAAACGTTTGAAATCAATCGTTCGTGAATACGCACTTGCGCCAGCAACAATTAATTTTGGACGATGTTCTCTTGCTAAAATTCGCACAACATCGTAATCGATTACTTCTGTTGAAGGATCCACTCCATAACTGACAAAATTATAGGTTTTTCCACTAAAGTTAACGGGCGAACCATGTGTTAAGTGACCACCAGCTGATAAATCCATCCCCAAAATGGTATCACCTGGTTCAACCAATGAAAGGTATGCCGCTGTATTGGCTTGAGAACCTGAATGGGCTTGTACATTCGCGAATTTTGCACCAAATAATTCTTTGGCACGATCGATAGCTAAATTTTCTACGATATCGATAAATTCACAACCACCATAGTACCGTTTGCCAGGGTAACCTTCTGCGTATTTATTCGTTAAAATACTTCCTTGGGCAGCCATAACTGCTTTTGACACAACATTCTCAGATGCGATTAGTTCCAAGTTATTTTCTTGGCGCTCTTCTTCTCTTGCAATTGCATTCCATAAATCTGGGTCATACGTTTTGTAATCCATTCAAACAACACTCCATTTTGTTTTCTTTTGTCTGATTGTATCATACTTCTGTGTCAGCTTCGTTACAAATACCTCTTATTTTTCAAAAAATTTTTGATTAGCTGATTTTTTCAAGCGATTCATGTAAGCAGTGCCTAAACCAGTTTCTGCAAATCCTTGCGCAAAAATCGTGGTAGCTCCTTGCTCATCTAACGCTCTTAACCCTGCAAATAGTTCTTTTGTGGCATTTTCAACCGTTTCTGCACCATAAGAATAAACAAACGCATTTTCTGTATCTAGTTGTGCTGCCTGTTCATCACTTAAAAATAAGCCGATTTTTTCCTGTTGTTCTGTTGCTTGCTGAATCGCCGCTTGCCATTCTGCTGTTTGACCGCTTATAATCCAAACTTCCGCATCAGGAGAATAGTGTTTGTATTTCATCCCTGGCGCTTTGGGTGCTGCATTTTCGCTAATTAAATGTGTATCGATTTTCACTTGGGAAATAATGCTTTCCAACTGCTCTTTGGTAATTGCTCCTGGTCGTAAAATAACTGGCACACCATCTTCCGCCGTTAAATCTAAGACCGTTGACTCCACCCCAATCTGCGTTGGGCCATCATCTAATATGGCAGCAATTTTCCCCTGCAAATCATGATAAACATGCTCTGCAGATGTTGGACTAGGCTTGCCAGAAGTGTTCGCACTTGGTCCGACCAATGGAACATTGGCTTGTTCAATCAAAGCTAAGGTCGCTTGGTTATCTGGCATACGAAAAGCGACTGTCTCTAAACCACCTGTTACTGTTTTAGAAAATGTATCGCTAGGCACATTAAAAATTAAAGTTAATGGTCCCGGCCAAAAGGCAGACACCAATTTTGTAGCGACTTCTGGTAAGGTCGCCACGTATTTTTTGACCATTTCAACGTTGTTCACATGAACGATCAATGGATTATCACTGGGGCGGCCTTTTACTTGGTAAACTTTTTTTACTGCCGCTTCATTTAAGGCATCGGCACCTAAGCCATAAACAGTTTCTGTTGGAAAAGCCACTAGCTCACCTGCTTGAATGGCTGCTGCTGCTTGGGCTATTTCTTGTTTGGTTAATTTTTTTGTTTCCATTGCAAATCGCTCCTTCTAGAAAAGTGGCGACGAAGAACCTTAGTTACTCGGCTATCGCGAGGCGATCGTTGCCAGATAAATCTTTTTCAATTTTAATTGTTTTTTGTGGATAGGCGGCGCTCAATAATTCTTGGAGGGCCGCGCCTTGTTGAAACCCTATTTCAAAATAAATTTTACCGTCTGCTTTAAGCATCGTTTGACTTTCATGAATTAATTGTTGGTATAAAGCCAAACCGTTATTTTCAGCGAATAAAGCGGTTTTAGGTTCATACGTTCGGACACTTGCATCCATTAAATGCCATTCTTGTTCACTAATATAGGGCGGATTAGAAATAAGCAGATCAATTTTTTCAGAAGCAACTGGCTGTAAGCCATTCCCATGATAAAATTCGATGCCAGCACCTAATGCTTGCGCGTTTTGTTTAGCGACAGTCAACGCTTTCTCTGAAAGATCAATGGCAATAACTCGCCAGTTGGGCCGTGCCAGTTTCAAGCTAATCGCAATGGCACCTGTCCCTGTTCCGACATCCACGACCGTCAAAGGAGTATCTGGATTGGCTTTTAAGCAACGCTCGACTAATTCTTCTGTTTCTGGTCTAGGAATCAAAGTATGTTCATTAACAATAAAGGAATGTCCATAAAATTCAGCTTGTCCTAGTAAATATTGTGCTGGGTAATCTGTCAATAATTGGGCTAAATCCGTTTTTAATTGTTCCTCTTCTTCTTTGGGCATTTCTTCTTGCATATGCAGGAGCCACTGCGTTTTATCCCAACCTTTACGTTCTAAAAAAACATAGTGAATAGCATAGCCTTCTTTGCCTTGCGCCTCTAAAAAAGAAGAAGCCCAGTTAAGGACTTCAAAGTAACGTTTAGCCATTTTGCATCTCTTCTAATTTCGATGTTTGATCATATAAGACTAATGCATCAATGATTTCATCTAATTTGCCAGCAAGAATCTGGTCTAGTTTTTGGATGGTTAAACCAATACGATGATCCGTTACTCGATTTTGTGGGAAGTTATACGTTCTGATTCGTTCTGAACGATCTCCAGTCCCCACCGCCGATTTACGGTTAGCATCATATTCACTTTGTGCTTCTTGTTGAATTTGGTCATACACACGAGCACGCAAAACTTTCATTGCTTTTTCACGGTTTTTTAGCTGTGAACGTTCATCTTGCATTGCGACTACGATTCCTGTTGGTAAATGGGTTAATCGAACAGCCGAAGCGGTTTTATTGACGTGCTGTCCACCAGCGCCACTTGCATGATAAATATCGACACGGATATCTTTATCAGCTAATTCGATTTCGACTTCTTCCGCTTCCGGCATAACTACAACGGTTGCTGTCGATGTATGAATCCGTCCTTGTGATTCTGTTGAAGGAACTCGTTGCACGCGGTGAGCGCCACTTTCATATTTTAATTTTGAAAAGACGTTATCTCCTGAAATCATCATAATTACTTCTTTATATCCACCGATTCCAGTGACGTTCGCTTCTAAAACTTCCGCTTTCCACCCTTGTGCTTCTGCATATTTTTGGTACATATTAAATAAGTCGCCAGCAAAAAGTGCGGCTTCATCGCCACCGGCTGCACCACGGATTTCCATGATGATATTTTTATCATCATTTGGGTCTTTTGGTAATAATAAAATTTTAATGCGGTCTTCTAACACTTCTTTTTCTTTTTTCAAATCAGAAAGTTCTTCTTTCGCCATTTCGGCCATTTCCGCATCTAAGTTTTCACTTAAAAGTTCTTCGGCATCGCTAATCCCTTCAACAACTTGTTTATATCGGCGATAAACCTCAACCGTCTCACGTGTATTAGCTTCTTCCTTCGATAATTCCATGAAACGTTTTGTATCGCTAATGACTGCTGGGTCACTTAATAATTCGCCCAATTCCTCATAGCGATCTTCAATAGATTGTAATTGATCGTACATAGTGTCTCTCCTTACTGTTCTTCATTCACTGTTTTTGGATGAAAATAATGTTTGCGACAAACAGGATAGTAGGCTTCATTCCCACCAATTTGGACTTGTTCCCCTTCATAAACGGGTTTGCCATCAATATAGTGCAAGTTCATAGTTGCTTTTTTATGACAGAACCAGCAAATCGTTTTTAATTCTTCTAATTTGTCTGCATATAAAAGTAAATACTTTGAGCCTTCAAATAATTCATTTCTAAAATCATTCTTTAGCCCAAATGCCATTACTGGAATATCTAATTCGTCAACAATTCGTGCAAATTCAATGACATGATGCTTGTTTAAAAATTGACATTCATCGACTAATACGCAAAAAGGTTTGTAAGACAAATCATTAATCAAGTCAAAGACATTGGTTTCTTCAAAAATTGGAATAGCATCTCTGCGTAATCCGATGCGACTGGATACTTTCCCGACACCATCACGTGTATCTAGTCCACTGGTCATCAAAACAACTGGTTTGTCTTGTTCTTCGTAATTGTGTGCTACTTTTAAGATTTCAATGGTTTTACCACTATTCATTGCGCCATACTTGAAAAATAATTGAGCCATGTTCACTACACCTTTCCGTTAGTTCCTTACGTATTTTACTATATTTTCAGCAAAAAAGCAGTATTTTTAGCTAAAATGGTCGTGCATTTTTCTGAAAAAAACAGAATCTACGCCAAAGTCATTTTAGCAGAGCTGTTTATACTACAACTAATGATCCTGCTAGTATGCAATAAAAAAGCCCGAAATTGTAGTTATTTGACTACAATTTCAGACTTTTTAATGCTAGTTATTTTTGAGCAGAGGCAAATTCTGCTGATTGCGTACCTGCTTGACGACCATAAATGATAATATCGGCGATGGCATTGCCTCCGATACGGTTTTGACCATGTAAGCCACCTGTTAATTCACCAGCAGCATATAGACCTTTAATTGGTGTGCCATCTTCACGTAAAACTTCTGTTTTCGTGTTGATTTTCACGCCACCCATTGTGTGGTGAATCCCTGGTGCAATTTTAATTGCGTAGTAAGGGGCTGTGCTTAAGTCAGCTTCCATGCCAGTTGTCCGGCCAAATTGTTTGTCATCTTTGGCATTAACATCTTGGTTCCAAGTATCAATCGTTGCTTTCAATGTATCGGCAGGCATGCCAATTTTTTCAGCTAATTCTTCAATCGTTTCACCTTTTTCCACGAAACCTTTTTGATCATAGAAATCAATGGCTTTTGCACGGTCGCGAACGCCTTGGTCAAAGACTAAATAAGCTGATTTTTCTGGTAAGGCATTGATTGCTGCAGAAACTTTGTCACGTGTATCTAACTCATTAACAAAACGTTCTCCTTTTTGAGAAGCCAAGATTGCGCCTTCTCCACGAACTGCTTCACCAATTAAGAAAGCATCGCTTTGTTGAACAGTTGGGTGAATTTGAATTTCTTTCATATCCACTAACGCACCACCAACTTTTTGAATCATTTGGATACCGTCACCTGTTGTTCCTTCTTGGTTCGTTGTAACATAGTTTTTCAATTCTGGTTTGTATTGTGTAATTAATTTTTCGTTGGCACCGAAACCACCTGTTGTGACAACGACTGCTTTTGCTTTAACTGTTTTTTCTTTATCATCTTTCATTTTCACTTTTACGCCATCAATTTGACCGTTTTCTTCAACTAAGTCTGTGACGTCAGCATCAACAAACAATGGAATTTTTTCTTCGCGAACGTTACGTACTAAACCGTCAACTAGATAGCCCCCAATTGCTGATCCGTCAGCAGGTCGGTGTGTGCGTTTTTCGCTCATTCCACCTGTAATCGTTAAATTGCTCAATGTAATTCCTTTTGTATCTAACCAATCAATTGCTTCAGCTGAATGATCAACAAAATAACGTAGTAATTCTTGATCGTTGGTTCCTTTACCGCCTTTTAGTGTTTCTTCAAAGAATTTATCGTTGCTATCTTTAATGCCTTCTTTTTCTTGGAATTTTGTTTGTGAAGCATTCATTCCTGAAGACGATTTAATTGTATTCCCACCTGCAACAGGCATTTTTTCTAAAATAACTGGATTCATGCCAGCTTCTTTGGCTTGTAATGCAGCGGTCATCCCCGCACCACCTGAACCAACAATAACAACATCATAACTGTCTTTTAGTTCACTTGGATCTGTATAACCATTAGCAGAGGCACCAGATGTTGCTTCTGTTTTTTCAGAAGATGCTTTTGTTTTACCAGCAGCTTTTTCTTGATCGCTTGTACAACCTGTTGCTGCACCTAATAATAACCCTAGGGAAAGAACTCCCATTAACACTTTTTTCATTGTTTTCCCACCTTATAAACTATTGATTTCTACCAACACAATTTCTTATTTTTCATTTGAATAAAAATAACAGTTTGTTACACAAAGTGAACACATTCACATATCAACCGAAATAAAAAAGCTACCACTACTTTTTAAAGTTGTATCGTTAGACAAACTGACCAATTAGCAATAAGTTGTTTGGGGAACAACCTATTTTTCTATTCTTTCATAAAATATCATGTTCTCGCTTGTTTGTGGATATTTTCCAATTATTTCTAACGAATTTCTTATTTTTATTTGTCATTTCAAGGATTTTCTGGCAGAATTATTCGTTTGAGGCGAAAAGTTTTGGTATACTTAGTTTAATTAGAATTGGGAGGTTATCTAGTGAACCATACACGTTTGCTGTGGCTGGCACAGCGAAAAAGCGATCGATTTATTCGCAAAAATTTTTCATCTATTCAAATCATCGTCGCTTATTACATATTAATGACGGTTATTTCTTATTTATTGTTTTGCCTCCCTATTTTCAGAGAACCTGACTCGCATGTTCCTTTTATTGATTTATTTTTCTTAGCAATCAGTACAGTCAGTGTTACTGGACTCACCACAGTCGATATTAATTCGGTTTTTAATGATCGTGGGATTGTCTTATTGGAGGTTCTTTTCCAAGTTGGTGGCTTAGGGATTATGATGATTTCAACGGTCTTTTTTATTTTATCAAAACGGCGAATCACATTAAAGCAACGTCAGTTAATTATGACTGACATGAATCAGCCGCGACTGAGCGGAATTGTTCGACTGATCCGCACCACTTTTTTGATTTTAATTTGGTTCCAAGTAATCTTCGGCTCGCTCTTTTCGATTTATTTTTATATAAGTGGTTATTATACGAACTGGCGAGATGCGATATTTTATGGCTTTTATCAAGCTATTTCTGCAGTGACTAATTCAGGCTTTGATATTTCAGGTGATTCAATTATCCCTTTTGCTCATGATTATCTCTTTTTACTGGCAATTATGTTCTTAATTTTTATCGGCGGAATTGGATTTCCCGTTTTACTGGAAATTCATGAGTGGTTACATTTTAAGAAAAAGAACTTTCGCAAGAAGAAACGAGGCTTGCCTTTCCGCTTCTCATTGTTTAGTAAAATTGCTTTGCTAGCGTTTATTGTTCTGTTTATTGGTGGGACTATTTTGATTTACTTATTAGAAAAAGATCACCTATTTTTGACAATGAATGAAAGTGGCCGTTGGGTAAGTTCGATGTTTTATTCGATGACTACACGAAACGCTGGCCTCCAAATTAATGATTTAGGGGACTTCCAAATCACAACATTGATTATTTTTTCTGTGTTAATGTTTATTGGTTGTAGTCCTAGCTCTGTTGGTGGTGGTGTTCGAACAACGACTGTTGCGATTATTGGTTTGTATTTGTTAGCCTTTTTAAAAAGTGAAGATGATATTAGCGTCTTTAGCCGTAAAATAGATGACGATGATGTCAAAAAATCGATTGTCGTCTTCATGTTGTCTTTGATTATGTGCTTTTTCGCTGTCGTCTTTTTGTCAGCAACTGAAAATCTGCCCTTGATTTCAATCATTGTGGAAGTCGCTTCTGCCTTTGGGACAACCGGTCTTTCTTTAGGCATTACAGACGATTTAACAACAGTAGGTAAATTAATGATTGCCTTATTAATGTTTATTGGACGTATTGGTATGCTTTATACCTTAATGATTTTTGTACCAAAAGAAACACGTGACTTAGGCTACGAATACCCTTCAGAAAAAATTATTATTGGATAAAAAAAACAAAGCCTCTCAAGTAAGAGGCTTTGTTTTTTTATTTTTTCATGTGTGTGACTAGTTTGTTATAACTTTCAGAGCGTTCAATTGCATCTTCTTTAGTTTTATCAAGTAAATGTTCGACTACTTCTTGATTCTGTTTAATTGTATGCAACGCAGAGTAACGTGTTTGTTTTTCAAGGAAATCACGCATTTTGTCAAAATCTGTTTTCTTGTAGTCAATGACCATCGGATCTTTGCCTTTCTTAACTAACTCTGGATTATAGCGATAAAGTGGCCAATAGCCAGATTCAACGGCTTCTTTGGCTTGATCTAACGTCCGAACCATTCCACCTTTGACCCCGTGATTAATACATGGGGTATAACCAATGATAATTGATGGGCCTGGGTACCGCTCCGCTTCGTCAATTGCTTTAATCGTTTGCATTGAGTTTGCGCCTAAAGCCACTTGTGCAACATAGACATTCCCATAAGTGATTGCCATCATCCCTAAATCTTTTTTAGAGGTATGTTTCCCACCCGCTGAGAATTTGGCAATGGCTGAAGCTGGTGTAGCTTTAGATGTTTGTCCGCCTGTATTGGCATATACTTCGTTATCCATAACAAAAATATTAACATCTTCCCCACTGGCAAGAACATGATCAATGCCGCTAAACCCGATATCATAGGCCCAACCATCGCCGCCGACAATCCATTGACTCGTTTTCACTAGTAAATCTTTTTGTTCGTAAATTTTTGTTAAAAGTGGATCTTCATCGGCTTCTTCACTTAATGCCGCCGCTAGTTTGGTTGCTCGCTGTTGTGTTCCTTCCCCTTCAGCCATGTGTTCCAACCAATCATTTAACAAGGCTTGAAGTGAATCTGATCCGACGTTTTTAGCAAGACTTTCTTCAACCAGACTAGCTAAATGTTGCCGTTTCGTTCGATTGGCAATATACATACCATAACCATATTCCGCATTATCTTCAAACAGCGAATTACTCCAAGCTGGTCCTTGGCCACATTCGTTCGTTGTATAAGGCGTCACCGGTGACGAACCACCCCAAATTGATGAACAGCCTGTTGCGTTAGCAATCATCATTCGATCACCAAATAGTTGCGTCAACAACTTAATATAAGGTGTTTCGCCACAGCCTTCACAAGCACCTGAAAATTCCATCAATGGCTGGTTAAATTGGGAACCTTTAACAGAAAGTTTTTTGACTGGGTTGGCTTTTTGTTTAAGAGTCATCGCAAAGGCCCAATTCATTGCTTGCTCTTTCTGAGTTTCATAAGGTTTCATTAAAATCGCCTTGTCTTTCACAGGGCAAGCCTGAACACAAAGACCACAACCTGTACAGTCTTCTAAAGAAACTTGGATACGATACATCAACCCATCTGTGCCACGCATTTCGCGCATGGCAAAACCTGCAGGTGCTTCTTTCAGTTCTTCTTCATCCGCTAAAAACGGTCGAATAGCCGCATGCGGACAAACAAAGGCACATTCATTACACATCGTACACTTATCCATTTGCCACTCAGGTACTTCTAACGCAATGCCACGTTTTTCATAAGCCGCAGTGCCCATAGGAATGGCACCGCCCTTCATTCCGTTTTCAATCAAATCTGAAACGGTCAGCTGATCCCCTTCTTGACGATTGATCGGTTCTAAAATATTTGTCACAAAAGCTGGAGCTTCCGACTCTTGATTTTCTGGCTCTAAAACAATGGTTGCCCAATCTTCTGGAACTACAATTTCTTGCAGCGATTCAAAGGTAGCATCAATCGCTTGGTAATTTTTTTCAACAATTTCCATTGATTTTTTTCCATAAGTCTTTTTCACTTCTTCTTTAAGTAACGGTAAATATTGCTCTTTCGTTAAAATATCTGTTACTTCAAAAAAGGCAGTAGACATCACTGTATTGATCCGACGACCTAAGCCTACTTTGCGAGCTAACTCAACCGCATTGATAATATAAAATTTGATTTGGTGCTCCCCAATATATTTTTTTAACTTAGCCGGTAATAAACGATGAACCTTTTCTTGATCCCAAATAGTATTCAGTAAAAACGTTCCGCCATCTTTTAAACCTTTTAACAGGTCGTATTTATGCAAATAGGAAGCATTATGACAAGCGATGAAATCTGCTTGTTCAATTAAATACGTGGAAGTAATTGGCTCTTTACCAAAACGCAGATGCGAAACGGTTAAACCGCCTGATTTTTTAGAATCATAACTAAAGTAAGCTTGTGCATAAAGGTCGGTATGATCTCCGATAATTTTAATCGCTTGCTTGTTTGCTCCCACAGTTCCGTCAGAACCAAAGCCCCAAAATTTTGCTTGGAAGGTAGTATCTGGCGTTAAATCTAAAGTAGGTTCTTCTGGCAATGATTGATAGGTTACATCATCAACGATCCCTACCGTAAAGCGTTGTTTTAATTCTTTAAATGGCAATAACAAATGGTCATAGATCGCTTTAATTTGATTAGGCGCTACGTCTTTAGAACCTAACCCATAACGTCCACCAATCACAATTGGACGATTTTCATGTTGATAGAGAGCGCTTTGAACATCTAGCAATAACGGTTCCCCTTCGGCTCCTGATTCTTTTGTTCGATCTAAAACCGCAACCTTTTCTACTGTAGCTGGTAATTTTTCAAGAAGGTTTTCGGTAGGAAATGGACGATATAAATGAATATTGATAAAACCAACTTTGCGTCCTTGTTGATTGAGATAGTCGACTGTTTGTTTGATTACTGGCGAAGCCGACCCCATTGAAATAATGACTTCTGTTGCATCTTCAACCCCGTAATAATCGGTTAAATCATACGTTGTTCCACGAAGATTGTTAATTTTTTTCATGTATTTTTGAACAATTTTTGGCATTTCTTCGTAATTTTTATTGACTGTTTCTCTTTGTTGAAAATGAATGTCAGGATTTTGAGCGGTCCCTGAAACAGTGGGATGATTAGGATTCATGCCTCCCATTCTAAAACGAGTTACAGCTTCCTGATTCACCATTTCTTTCAGGTCATCATAATCAATCACTTCGATTTTTTGTAGTTCATGGCTCGTTCTAAAACCATCAAAAAAGTTTACAAAAGGTAAACTACCTTCTAAGCTAGCTAAATGAGCAACTGCCGACAAATCCATCACTTCTTGAACACTCGATTCTGCTAACATACAAAAACCTGTTTGGCGGGTAGCCATCACATCGCCATGATCACCAAAAATACTCAACGCACTTGTCGTTACTGCCCGAGCCGCCACGTGGAACACAGAAGGTAGCAATTCTCCTGCGATTTTATACATATTGGGAATCATCAACAGTAAACCTTGTGAAGCAGTATAAGTAGTGGTTAACGCACCTGTTTTTAACGAACCATGAACTACTCCCGCTGCCCCAGCTTCTGATTGCATTTCAATAACTTGAACTTTTTGACCATAAATATTTTTTAAACCACTTTCCGCCCATTCATCTACCAACTCAGCCATTGTTGAACTTGGTGTGATAGGATAAATAGCGGCAACTTCTGTAAACGCATATGAAATATAAGCCGCTGCGGTGTTTCCATCCATTGTTTTTTTCATTTTTTCACCTTTTATCTTTCCTAAACATTGCTTGTGACTGTTGTTTTTTGTGTTTTGACATACTGATCAATTGCATTAGCTGCGATTTTCCCAGCGCCCATCGCTAAAATAACGGTGGCAGCACCTGTGACTATATCGCCCCCAGCAAAAACGCCAGGTATTGAGGTTGCTCCTGTTTTAGGATCAGCTTGAATGTAACCCCATTGGTTTAGTTCTATTTCTGGATATGTTGATAACAAGACGCGATTTGCCCCTTGGCCAATTGCCTCGATTACTGCATCAGCAGGAATGGTAAACGTGCTGTCTGGAACCGGTTCTGGCCGTCGTCTTCCAGACGCATCTGGTTCACCTAAAACCATTTTGACACATTCAACACCGGCTAGATTTCCTTGTTGGTCATCTAAATAAGCAATTGGATTCGTTAACCAATAATAGTTAATTCCTTCTTCAAGGGAATGGTGGTATTCTTCAATTCTTGCTGGTAATTCTTCTAACGAACGACGATACACAATGTTCACATTTTCAGCGCCTAATCGTTTGGCTGAACGAGCGGCATCCATTGCAACATTCCCGCCGCCAATCACAACAACATTTTTAGCACGTTTAATCGGTGTATCATATTCTGGAAACTCATAGCTATGCATTAAATTGATTCGTGTTAAAAATTCACTAGAAGAATAAACCCCATTTAAACTAGTTCCTGGGATTCCCATAAAGTTTGGTGCCCCTGCACCAACCGATAGATAACAGGCATCAAACTCTGACATTATTTCTTCCATCGTAATCGTTTTACCTACTACCACATTGGTTTCTATTGTTACACCTAAGGCTTCAATACTCGCAATTTCTTGTTTAACAATTTTTTTCGGTAATCGAAATTCAGGTATGCCATAGGTTAATACGCCACCAGCTTCATGAAGCGCTTCAAAAATAATTACTTCGTAGCCGAGCTTTGCCAAATCCCCCGCAACTGTTAACCCAGAAGGACCAGAACCGACCACTGCGATTTTCCCTTTTGTTGGTTCCGCTGTTTTCTTAGGAAACTTGTGATTTTCTAATGCCCAATCGGCAACTAAACATTCTAATTTGCCAATTGCCACTGGTTCAAAGTTTTTGGCTTTCCCTAATTTACAAACTTGTTCACATTGTTTCTCTTGCGGACAAACGCGTCCACAAATAGCAGGTAAATTCGTATATTTACTTAAAATATCGGCTGCTTGTTCCATGTTTCCTTCACGAATAGCTAAAATAAATCCAGGAATATCAATCATCACGGGGCATTTAGCAATACAAGGTGCATTTTTACATTGTAAACAGCGAATCGCTTCTTCTTGCCCTTCTGCTAATGTATAGCCTAAGCAAACCTCTTCAAAATTATTCTTTCTGATAGTAGGTGCTTGTTCCGCAATCGGTGTTTTTATACGACTTTTTCTAGCCATTTTTCTCCACCTGCTCTTTCAAACGATCTGTAAAGCAAACTGCTTCTTCTTCCTGATATTGCTTCATTCGATTAATGAATTCATCCCAATTTACTTCATTGCCTTTAAACTCAGGTCCATCAACACAGGCAAATTTCATGGTGCCATCAACAGTGACCCGACAACCGCCACACATACCTGTTCCGTCAATCATAATAGGATTCAAGGAAACATAAATTGGTAATTGATGTTTTTCAGCTGTCAAGGTACAAAATTTCATCATGATGCTGGGCCCAATCGCCCAACTGCACGCTACAGATTCACGTGCAATAACTTCTTCCATCGCTTCTGTTACTAAGCCCTTTTTACCTAATGAACCATCATCCGTTGTAATGATTAGTTCATCCGAATAACGACGGCATTCTTCTTGTAACAGAACTAACTCAGCTGTGCGTGCCCCCAAAATCGTAATCACTCGGTTGCCTGCTTCTTTTAAAGCCTTGATAATTGGATAAATAGCCGCGATGCCAACCCCGCCACCGACAACCATCACCGTTCCATATTGCTTCACTTCTGTGGGCATACCTAAAGGTCCAGTGATATCTAACAAAGAGTCGGAAGTTTTAAGTTGGGAAAGTGCAGCTGTTGTCTTACCGATTACTTGGAAAATAATTCGAATACTGCCTGCTTGTGGATTTGTCTCCGCAATCGTTAAAGGGATCCGCTCTCCTTTTTCGTCAATTCTTAAAATAACAAACTGTCCAGCCTGGGCATGTGTCGCTATTCTTGGCGCTTCCAGCCAAAAATCAAATGTATTACTAGATAATTGAGTCGACTGAAGAATATTAAACATTGAAATACCTACCTTCATCATTCCTTTTCATTCTGACTCCTACTTTCTTAAACCTTTAGGCAACGCTATCAGATAAAGTTGTGGCAACACTTTTAACAAATGTTTTTAGCATTTCGATGTCTTCTTCTTCTGCATTGTTTTCAATTTCAACTGTTTCAGCTACTTTTTTAGCACCAGCTTTTTCAAAAGCTCCTACAAAATCATGCGCTGATTTACAGAAAAATTCACCATATTCACGATCACCGGAACCAACAACGCCAAATGGCTTACCTGCTAAATCCTTTTCAGTTAATTCATCAAAGAAATCTTCAAATTCAAAAGGCAGTTCCCCATCACCATAAGTATACGTTGCGATAATACAAGCATCTGCATCATCAAAGAAGTCTACATCAACTTCTGAACATTCTTCACGTTCTACTTCAACTCCAGCTTCTTGAAACTGTTCTTCCAAAATCTCGGAAATTTCTTCTGTGTTTCCAGTCATACTTGCATAAACAATTTTTACTAGTGCCATCTTCATTCATTTCCTTTCTTTTTTCCTAAATATTTCAATGCATTCAAATGCAATTGTAACCCCTTACATTAATTCCTAAAAAAATAACTTTTACAAATGATTTTATTCACAAATTAATCTAACTAAGTATGTACTCTTCCCCTTTCGAGATAGAGTATTTTTTACTACGTCTTTACTATACCACATTCCAAACCGTTTTAACAATATTTTTAAGGTAAAAAAAATATTATTTAGGTTCTTTTTTATAAAACATTTTTCCTTCTTCCAATCATAAAAATTGCTTCTAAAACCGCTCCCCCTAATGCACGAGCTTTGTCGGAGATCGTCAAGCAATCGACTTTCTCAACTGGTCGAGGATCTACATCTGCACACTTCAACCCTTGACAGCATATTACCTTTTCTGAAATCAATCCTCTCAAAGTCCCTGTCAAAGGCGAATAAACTGGAACCTGATCGATTAAAAATAATGCTTCCCCTTTCAACACGAGATCCCCGATGTTTTTAAGGTGGATAACTTGTCCTGAAGCAGGGGCATGGACAACTCGTTCCGCACTTTTTCCGCCAATTTCACCTGGAATACCTGTATTAGGTAAAGCTGTTCCTTCAAAGTATAAACGTCCCAACCTATGTCCACGCATTGTCTCAATCACAACATCGACATCTTGCGGTGCTGAAAAGCCTGGTCCTAAAGCAATCGTAATCGGTGCCATTCCTCGATGCGTACCTAAATTTTTCTTAGCCAAAATCGCATCGATAACAATCAGTGGTTTCAATTGTTGAATAGCACTTGCTGTTTGATCGACAAAAACAGGCAGCTTATTTTGCTGCCAACATTTCGCGCAATCCTTTAATGAAGTAATTCGAACAGCAACCAAATCTTCCACTCTTTGTTCTTTCTGGAAAATAGCATCACAAACTGAAACAGTCCGCCGAATGGCCAGAGGACATTCTGTTTCTAATACTAGTATTTTAAAGCCAACGTGCCATAATTTTTGGATAACACCTGTCGCTAGATCGCCCCCTCCGCGAACAATCACTAATTTTTCTTGGATGTTTTGACTGATTTCTCCCATAAAATAAGTCCTTTCTCTAATTCCATATTGCAAGCAATAATTTTGTCTAATTTTTCAAAACAGCTTTTGGGTAATTGAAGACAGACATTCATCGCTTGAACGAACTCTCTTCGCGTATGGATTTGATTTAAACACAAAATTCGTTGGCCTTGGCTCTCTTTAAACAATCCTTTTGGATGAGCAATGAGTTGAGCTAACAATGTTTCTGTGATTGGTTCTTGTTGTTGCGCATCGGTTAATTCCAAAAAAAGCGGCAACCGATGAATGGTCGTTTCATCTATCTTTTGACCAATCACAGAAATCGGAAGCACACCAATTGTGGTGGTTGTTTCTTTTAATATCACGGGTTCATAAGAGGACCAGCCTTTCAAAGGTCGTTGTTTGGATCCATCCGCTTCTAAAAAAACTTTCGTGAAGTGCTGAAACAATGTTTGAAACGAGGTCATTGCAGGCATCGTTAGTTTTGTTTGGTTGTTGATAGCGGTTCCTGCTAAAGTGATTCCGCAGATATTCGGCGTTATTTTTTCAAAATGGTTTGTATAAAAATAATCATACAATTGACGTTGGGGAAACCCAATTTTTGTAGTTGTACTAACCAGAACAGCTTCCTTTCGATATGTTTTTGCTAGCGCCCACATTAAGCTTGTTTTCCCACCACTACCAACAATCGACACAATCTCCTTTCCTTGTAAATCAAAACACTTTTTTAAGGACTCCACAGTTGGTACCTCCTTTCCCCAAGGTCATTTTTCACAGAAAAAATAGAGGCTACGCGTACTTTTGCTTCTTCTAAAAAACATACACTGTGAGTTATTTCCGCTTCATTAATGAGTAAACCGATCCCACAACCATCCGTCAATGATGGTGGCAAAGTAAAGGCGCGAACAGCCACCTTTCTTACCAACAGTACTTGTTCCGCCTGAACAGCATAATGTGTATTCGGAAAGGTTAGCAAATACTCCATCTTTTCACCTTCTTTTTTTGTTAAAGCGTAATTACTTTAGCCGCTTGATTCATTGTTTCAACAATTTCGTACATATTAGTAATAGAGCCGATAGCTATGGTGTCTGTTAAATGATAAAAATCTAAACAGGCCCCACACGTTTGAATCGTGGTTCCCTTCTCCGCTAATTGTTGCAAATCAGCTAAGGTGTTCGCTGCTTGATTCGTTAAAAACGCCCCTCGATTAAAGAATAATAGCTGTGTAGGAACAGTTTCTGCTTCTGATAAAGATTGAAGATAACTTTTCATTAATAGTCGTCCTAGCTGCTCGTCTCCAGTACCTAATTGATCGGAGCCAATCGTAATTACTAAATCTGTTGCTGACTGACTTGTTTGTTGAGTCGCTTCTTCAGGTACCGTAATTTTGACAGAGAAAACCGTGGCTTCTATCTGCTTCGCAGTCAAAGTGGCCTGTTTTTTAGCAGCTAATTTTTTCAAATTTTCAACAGCTACTTCGTTATCGACTAAAACCTCGATAGTGCCTCCAGCTAAACCTAACTCCGCCAAAGCTTTTTTTGTTTCAATCACAGGTATTGGGCAAGGTTTCCCCAATGCATCTACTAATTTCATATTTGGCCCTTCTCTCTATAAAAGTACTACTGCTTGTTGTTCTTTTGGCAGAACCTCGCCAATAATTTTGGCAACAGGGTCCTCTTTTTGAATAGCTGCTAAACAGGCTGCCGCTTCATCAGCAGCGACACTAATTAACAGTCCGCCAGATGTTTGTGGATCAAACAAAAGTTCTTGCATTTCCATAGAAATTTTTGAATAATCGATTGTCGTTCCGATTGTTTGTCGGTTTCTTTGCCCAGCTGCAGTGACTAAACATTCTGCGGCGTAGGCCAACGCTCCTGTAATGGTTGGTAATGCTTCTGTATCAATCAGTAATGTTACCTGATTATCAGCCATTTCTTTCGCATGAATTAATAGACCAAACCCAGTCACGTCAGTACAAGCATGTACTGCGTAGGATCGAGCATTCGCAGCGGCATATTTATTTAAACGTTCCATCGAATCTTGTGCGATTTTTTGTTCCGTCTGCTTCGCCAATTGCCCCCGAACAGCCGCTTGAATAATTCCTACACCTAATGCTTTAGTTAAAATCAAGACATCCCCCACCTGTGGCGTATTATTATGCCACAAATTTTCTGGATGAACTTCTCCAGTTACCGCTAAGCCATACTTAGGTTCATGGTCATAAATCGAATGGCCTCCCGCCAGTAAAGCACCCGCTTCCTTTAATTTTAAACTGCCACCCAAGAGCATTTGTTCCAACCATTCTTTTGACATCTTTTGTGGAAAACAAACAAGATTTAGCGCATAAAGGACTGTACCGCCCATGGCATAGACATCACTTAAAGCATTAGCGACCGCAATTTTTCCAAATGATAACGGATCATTGACCATTGGTGAAAAAAAATCAACCGTTGAAATCAAAGCTTTTTCAGGCGTTATTTGGTAAACCGCGGCGTCGTCGGCATGTTCAAATCCGACGAGTAGCCGCTCATTTGCCGGTGTTTCGGGTAAGTGTTGCAACAATTGATTCAGTACACGGGATTCAATTTTTGCCCCGCAGCCACCTGATGTACATTGTGATAAAAAATCCATGCTGTCCGCTCCTTCTCAAATTAGTAGTTCTTGTAAAGCGTGAATTGTCCAAGTAATTTCTTCAGGCGTTGTCTGCCAACCAAAGCTAAAACGTAAGGTGCCAGTTGCTAAAGTCCCAGCTGTTTCATGGGCTAATGGTGCACAATGCAAACCTGCGCGCGTCATAATGCCATATTGTTCTGCTAGTTGCTGTGCCACCACTGTTTCTTCCTGATTCCACAGTGTGATAGAAACAACAGGGACAGTTTGTGCCACGTCCTTGGTTCCTAAAATTGTGACAGGTAACCCTGATAAACCATTTAAAAAATTCTGCATTAAGGTTCGTTCGTGCTTTTGAATCGCTGCTAAACCAATTTTATTCAACTCTTTAACAGAACTATTTAAGCTTAAAATACCTAAACTGTTTAACGTACCAGCTTCAAATTTATCTGGTAAAAAAGAGGGTTGATCAAAGGAATTAGAATGGCTACCAGTGCCGCCCGTTATCAGTGGTTTGACCGCTTCAGCCCCTCGCTCACTAAAAGCTAACCCACCAATACCTGCTAATCCATATAAGCTTTTATGTCCAGTAAAGGCTAACACATCAATGGCCATCTGGGTCATTTTTATTGGTAGAAAGCCCGCCGTTTGAGCTGCATCCAAAACGGTTAATAATCCTTTCTGTTTGGCCCATTGAAAACATTCTTCAATGGGTAAAATGGTGCCTAAGACATTGGATGCGTGTGTCATCACCAAGGCTTTTGTATTCGTTCGCCAGGCTCGCTGAATATCTTCTACATCTAACAGACCCGTTTTTTGACAAGCAACATACGTCACTGAAATGCCTCGTTCTTTCTCAAGTAAGTGAAGCGGTCTAGCTACTGCATGATGTTCTAACATGGTCGTAATCACATGATCGCCAGGTTGTAAAATCCCCGCTAATGCAAGATTTAAGGAAGTTGTTGCGTTATTCGTAAACGTAATCTGAGCCGCACTGGGTGCCTGAAAAAAGTCTGCTAACAATTGACGTGTCTCTAAAAGAGGAAGCCCCTCTCTCAGCAAAGGGGCATTTCTTCCGTAATTCATGAACTGATTTTCTGCTAAATAGGCAGTCAAAGCCTCAATGGTTGCTGGAAATTTTTTATAGGAAGTCGCTGCATAATTTAAATAAACCAAATCCTTCATACGATTTTCCTCTCTAACTATTGGTTTCTTGAATTAATTTTCTGTACTCTTCTGGCGTATCGATATCTTTCAAACGGCCAGGAGTCGCTATTCTCAGCATCTGAACTGCTTCTGGAAAGCGTTCATAAATCATGCGTCCGCCTTTTTCACCAGTCAATGTTAATAGTTCTTGTCGAAATTGATTACCGAATAATACTGGACTACTAGGACAGCCATCTTTTTGTAATGGCACTACAATTTTATTTCTCTGACATTTATCTAACACGGGTTGTAGCATTTTAGGTGTTAACAATGGTTGATCACTAGGTAAGTATAAATAGCCAGCTCCCCGAGCTTGTTCGGTTCCTAAACGAATACTGCTACTTTGCCCTTCTTGCCATTGATGATTGAGAATCACCTGAATGTTCTTAGGTAAAGGAAACGCTGGCTGATTCTCAGGCGAAACAACTAAAATCCGTTCTAATACGTCTAATTGATTCACTAAGGTTAACGTGTGCTCTAAAAATGTTTTTCCTTGATATTTTAAGAACAATTTATTTTGGCCCATCCGTTGTGAATTGCCCGATGCTAGAATAATGACACTAACGAGTGACATGAGTTGTCTCCTTTTATCTTTTTTTCTTTTGATAAGGGGTATTTTCTAAAGGCAGACTTGGTCGGAGCTGACCATCCAAGGCAAAATATGCGCCTGCTAAAGCTGGTGCGGTAGGGATCGTTGCTAACTCACCTACGCCTTTAATTCCATAGGCTAAACCTTCGTGAAGATTGTCAGCATGAACCAAAATTGTTTCGATTGGTGGTACTTGAGTGGCGTTCACTAATCCTAGCGTTGCATATTTTGCTTTAACATAGCCTTCTTCTAAGGCAAATTTTTCAGTTAAAGCATACCCCATGCCCATCGCAATCCCACCTTCAATTTGACCTTCAGCAGCTCGTGGATTCACCACTTGCCCCATATCATACGCAGCCACAAATTTAGCTACTTTTCCTTTGTCATCTAGAATAGCTACTTCAGCAGCATAACCATAACCAGCATGACTAACTGGACTTTTTTTATCATTAATTAATGGATCCGTTTTCGCTGAATATTCCCCATAAAATTCTTCGCCTTCCAAATCACTTAAAGCACGTCCCATATCAAGCTCATACCGTAATTGCATTGCCGCTCTTCTAGTTGCTTCTCCTGTGAAGAGTGACTGCCTCGAAGCCGTTGTCGTTCCTGAATTCGGCGTTCTTCTCGTATCAGGTGCTTCCGCAACAATCATTTCTGGTGGTAAATTTAATGTTTCACAGGCAATTTGCGTCGTAACGGTTGCCATCCCTTGACCGATACAAGCAGCACTTGTGCGGACATGTATTTTTCCTTCTTCAACAGAAATAATACAACGCCCTGTATCAGGTAGCCCCACACCCACGCCACTATTTTTAAAGAAACTAGAAATTCCAGCAACTTCCGCTTGTTCATAGACGTCTTTAACTGCTAACAAGGCTTCTTTTAACGCCGCATTTTTCGAGACCAATTGTCCATTCGGTAAAGTATCTCCTGGGGCGACAGCATTTTTAAAGCGTATTTCCCATGGTGATAGTCCGACTTTTTCTGCTAACAAGTTTAAATTACTTTCAATTGCAAAAGCCGTTTGGCAAACACCAAATCCACGAAATGCACCTGCTGGCGGATTATTAGTATATACAGCAAACCCTTCCACATCAATCGTTTGATACTTGTAGGGACCTGCCGCATGTGTACAAGCCCGTTGCAATACTGGTCCTCCTAAAGAAGCATAGGCCCCAGTATCCGCATAAATCACTGCTTTCATTGCAGTTAAATTGCCTTCTTCATCACAGCCGGTCGTAAAGTCCATTTCCATGCCATGGCGTTTAGGATGAACCATCAAACTTTCTTCACGGCTTAGCAGTACTTTTACTGGTTTCTTCAATAACCAAGCGGCTAAGGATGCATGATGCTGAACACTCATGTCTTCTTTTCCACCAAAACCACCACCAACAAGTTTTGATTGAACATGAATTTTTTCCTTGTCCAGTCCTAACATCCGAGCCACTTCCCGTTGTTCATCATAGATACTTTGACCCGCACTAAAGAGCAAAATGCCCTCACCTTCAGGCTGTGCAATCGCACACTCGGGTTCCATAAAGGCATGTTCGTTAATTGGTACGGAATAATGTTCTGTCACTATAAACGCAGAATTTGCTAATACTTCCTCTGCATTGCCACGTACCAAGTGTTCATGAGACAAGATATTGCCCTTTTCATGAATAGCTGGTGCACCTTCTGCTAAAGCAGCTTCACAAGAAGTAAGCGGTATCATTTCTTCGTAATCAACTTCCACTAAATTTTTTATCTCTGGTAAGGTTTCTTTTCTTTTTGAAACAACGAGTGCCACTGCATCCCCAACGTACCGTGTTATTTCTCCTTCTGGAATCATTACATCCCAATCGGAAATAAATTCTAAATGACCAATTTTATTATTTCCTGGAACGTCTTTAGCTGTGAACACAGCCACACAGTCAGGATGCGCCAACGCTTGGGTACTATCGATTGATAGAACTTTTGCACGAGGATAGGCACTCCGCAAAGCAGATGCATGAAGCATTCCTTCTATGTCAATGTCATCTACATAAATCCCTGTGCCTAATGTTTTCTCTACTGCATCGACCCGTTGGAAGTCTTCCCCTAATTTACCATTTGAATGTTCTTCCGGAATGCTCGTTTCTTCACAAAACATTTTAGCAGCTAACTGAATGGCTTCTATTATTTTCACATATCCTGTACAACGACAAATGTTTCCTCGTATAGCTTTTTGAATGTCTTCTTTTGTGGGTTCGGGTTTCTTGTTCAATAATCCTTGTGCCGAAATAACCATCCCAGGGATGCAATACCCGCACTGAACTGCACCCGTTTTTGCAAACGCATAGGCATAAACATCTTTTTGCCGTTGGCTTAAACCTTCGATTGTCGTGACTTCTTTACCAGCTAATTTTTCTAGAGTAAACAAACACGCTTTGGAAGCCTTTCCATTTACTAGCACCGTACATGCGCCGCAAGAGCCTTGGTTACAACCATCTTTTGTTCCAGTTAGGCCCAGATCCTCCCGCAAAAAGTCCATTAATTTTTTGTTTGTTTCACAGGTTTCACTTTGACCATTTACAATAATTGAATACATTTCTTGCACCTCGATTTCTGATATAGTTTAGTGTTCAATCACCTAGATTATACCACAAATCTTCGTTCTAAAAATTATTTTTTAGCAAAAAAACTTTTTTATTTAACTCAAAAGTCCTCATTATTGATAGCGCTGTTGAATTAATTCTCCCGCGATGCTAATCGCTAACTCTTCTGGTGTTTCGGCTGCAATGTCTAAGCCAATTGGCATGAAAATTCTTTCAATTTCATTCATTGTATAACCGACCTCTTTTAACCGTCGAACTTGTGAAGCAATTTTGTGTTTGCTCCCCATCACACCAATATATTTGGCTGGTGTTTCCAATAACTGTTTGGCAACGATGAAATCAAAATTGTGTCCTCTGGTAATTACTATACCATAATCGTCCGCCGTTATTTCAATAAACGCAGCTAAATTTTCTAAAGGAATAACCCGTAGTTCCTCAGCTTGTGGAAAAGCTTGTGCCGTCAAAAATTCTGGACGATCGTCCACTACAACGCAATAAAAAGATAAATAGTTTAAAATAGGTACCAATGCGCGTGCGACATGTCCACTTCCAAAAATATATACTTTCCCTACTTGGAGGATTGCTTCTGTTAAAAAAGTTGTTTCCTCTTTTTGCACACAATGGATACCTTTAGGTAGCAAACTTAATTCCCCCTCCCAAGAAGTGGAACCAATCAATTCGCCTGTTTCACTATAAAAGGATACTTTTCCTAAATTGTTTTGATCTAGTTCAGTCATTAACCAACCTTGTTGATTATTTTGAAAATGCGTTTCTATGGACTCACACAACTCTTTTAAAAATGGCGTTTCCCATGAAAGATAATGGAAAAAAATCGTGACATTTCCGCCACAGACCATACCTAAATCAGCAATATTATTCGGTGCTAAAATAAATTGACGTTGTGCATTTTCTTTCTCAATAAGTAGCTTTTTTGCCACTTGTTCAGCCTGAAATTCAACCGCCCCACCACCAACAGTTCCGGCTATTCTACCTTCGGCGGAAACCAGCATTCTAGCCCCTTGACTTCGTGGTGTAGATCCTGAACTTGTACCAATCGTTAATAACATCGTGTCTTGCTTTTCCAATATTGCCTGTTTCAAACGCTGAAATACTTCTCTCATTTCAGTTCCTCCGATACTACATCCTGTTCTTTAAAGATTTCTTCAAAACATGCCTCTACCTGTTGATACACTTTTTTCTCAAATAAAAGATATTGATCAATCAACTCTTTTCCTTGGTCCGTAACAATTGACCCGCCACCATTACAACCACCAACACTTTTGATAATTAATGGAAAAGATAGCTCTTCTTCAGCTACCCGCACAATCCGCCATGCCTTATTATAAGACATTTTCATCTCTTTTGCCGCTAAGTTTAGTGAACCAGTTTGCTGAATTTTTTGTAAAACTTCGACAACGCCAGGACCAAAAAAGTTCCGATCTGTTTTTAATTTTAAGTTTAGGGAATACGTAAACATCTTCTCCTCCTTTATTCGTTCATTTTTTTATAGATAACGTAAGGGAAAAAGGATACGAAAGCTTACTCACTTTCGTATCAAAAAAAGCAATCTTCACTCAAGTGCTACGCGCTTTTTTGGTTTTAAAATGACATTTAAAAGGACTGCTACCAAAGTGGTTAAGATAACTTCCGAATTACCGAAAATCGTTGTTACCCAAGTTGGAAAACCAGCTAAGCTTCCAGTAGACAATGTGACACCAATTCCAAATGCTAGAGCTGTTCCGACAACCCCAGTATTTCGAGGAGTCATTTCCTGCGAAGCAATCATCCGAATACCTGTCATAGAAATAGAAGCAAAAACTGAAATCGTTGCGCCACCAATTACTGCGTAAGGAATCGTAGTTAATAACGCAGCTACTTTCGGAACAAAACCAGCAATTAATAATATAACTGAAGCGAAAACCAGAACATACTTATTAATCACTTTTGTTACCGTAACCAGACCAACATTTTGTCCAAAAGTTGCCACTGGGATTGATCCAAATAAACTGCCAATAAAGTTAGTGAAACCACTCCCCATAATTCCGCCAGATAATTCTTCATCCGTTGCATCCCGATCCATTGCCCCAACCGTTGTTGCTGTAAATTGACCGATGGCTTGAACAGCATCAACAATAAACATCACTACAAGCGTAAAGATAGGTACCAGTTGAAAATCCAGTCCAAAATGAAACGGGGTAATTACCTGAACGATTTTAGCATTTTGAACTGGTTCAAAACTAACCATCCCTAAAGCTAAAGAAATCAAATAACCAATAACCATTCCGTTTAAAATTGCGGATAACTTCAAAAATCCTTTTGCAAAATAATTGAAGTAAAAGACAATCGCAAAGGTTAATAATGCAACTAACCAATTCCGTGCTGAACCAAAATCAGCACTACCAGCTCCTCCTGCCATATATTTAATCGCAACTGGAAACAAGGATAGTCCAATGCTTAAAATAACCGTTCCTGTTACTAAAGGCGGAAACAACACACGGATTTTTTTAATGAACAAACCAACAATAATAACAAGAATACTGCCAACTAATTGGGAACCAAAAATTGCTGCAATCCCAAAATCAGCTCCGATGGCCATCAAAATCGGTACATACGCAAAACTTGCACCCATCATAACTGGTAACCGTGAACCCACTTTTCCAAAAATAGGGAAAAGTTGAATTAACGTGGCAACTGCTGAAAAAATCAATGATGTTTGAATCAAAATAGTTGTATCACTAGGACTTAATTGGCAAACTTTGGCAATCATGATTCCCGGTGTGACAATCCCTACTACTGCTGCGACAACGTGTTGCAATCCCATCGGAATTGCTTCAGAAATTGATAGTTTCGCATCATATTCAAATAATGCTTGCTCTTTTTTTTCATTCATAGGATCGTTTCCTTCTTCTTTTTATTCTAAAAGGATTGTTCCCCTTAATCAGTAAAGAATGCAATCCTTTTTCCCTCAGAAACATCTTAAAAATTATCCTTTGACAGCAACTGCTTCAATTTCAAATAAACCATCTTTTGGCAACTTGGCTACTTCTATACAAGAACGTGCAGGCAAAACTTCTGAAAAGTAATTCCCATAGATTTCGTTAATTTTGCTAAAATCAGACATATGTTGTAAAAACACCGTTGTTTTCACAACATTATCATAGGTCATCTCGACCTCTTTTAAAATCGAACCTAAATTGATAAAAGCTTGTTTTGCTTGTTCTTCCACTGTAGTCTTCATTTCGCCCGATTGAGGATCTAATCCTAGTTGTCCAGAAATGTACAACGTATTTCCCGCTAAGACAGAATGTGAATAAGGACCTACAGCAGCTGGTGCCTGTGCAGAATTAATCATTTTGTTTGTCATCGTTTTCCTCCATTCTATGATTCTTTATTTTCAATTAAAGTCCCTGTTTTTCCAGATAATCCTTCTTTGGCTTTTTCTAATAACGTAATCAATGTTTTTCGACCTGTCTTAGATTCAGCAAACTTAATCGCTGCTTCAACTTTTGGTAACATTGAACCTGGAGCAAACTGACCTTCTTGCGCATATTGTTTCATTTTTTCTGTTGAAATATTCCCTAGGGCTTCTTGATTTTCTTTACCAAAATTAATACAAACTTTTTCAACTGCTGTTAAAATCACGAGCAGATCAGCATCCACTTGTTCAGCCAGTCGTTCACTACAAAAATCTTTGTCGATAACTGCATTTACACCTTTTAGTCGGTTCCCTTCTTGAATGACTGGGATGCCACCACCGCCGCCAGCAATGACTGTTTGGCCAGCATCAACCAATGTTTGAATCGTGAGAAGTTCGACAATATTTTTTGGTTTAGGAGAAGCGACGACTTGGCGATAACCACGGCCAGCATCTTCCATCACTTGTATATTTTTTTCTTTGACTAATTGTTCTGCTTCTTCTTTTGTCATGAAGCGACCAATTGGTTTCGTTGGTTTTTTGAACGCCGGATCATTTTCATCCACGACCACTTGAGTGACTATGGTGGTGACGGCTTTACTTATATTTCGTTGACGCAACTCTTCTTGTAGCGCATTCTCTAAATCATAGCCAATGTAACTTTGACTCATGGCTACGCACATGGATAACGGAACAACTGGATATTGTGGATTATTAAAGGAAAATTCTTCCATAGCTAATTGAATCATCCCCACTTGAGGACCATTGCCATGAGATAAAATAACTTCATATCCTGCTTCAATCAAATCTGCAATCGCTTTGGAGGTCTGTTTTACGGCAGTCATCTGCTCCGTCAAATTATTTCCTAAAGCATTGCCACCTAAAGCTACTACGACGCGTTTGCCCATTGCTTCACCTCATTTTCTGTTTTATAAAAAGGACGATGCTTTTTCTTTTTCACAACGAGTTTTCGTATTAACTGTCTGTTGTCGTTGCATGAAGTCAACGCACATGACTAAGCGTTCTTGACTCGAGACAATCACACATTCATGAATAGACTTGGGAAGGTCTTATTTGTTCATGTTGAAGAGGCAACTTCTAATGATTCATTGTGTAAAGAAAAAGCATCTGTCTTCATGCCAAATTCATTATTTTACTTCTCTTGGTATCGCTTTATCCGCTAAGTCTGTTAAGGTTTTTTGCGGATTTTTTACTTTACTTAAGAAAATCATAGCCGCAATAACATACGGTTTGTAGCTAGCTTCTTTGTAAAGTTCGACCCGATAACGATCGAAAACAGAAGCTTCCACTTCGCCTTCTTCACAACTAACGCCAGTAATATCAGCTGGTAGACAATGCATATACAAAGCTTTGCCGTCTTTTGTTGTTTTCATCAATTCTTCTGTACATTCCCAATCTTTGTGCTTTTTATTTTGAGAAAGTAATTCTTGTTCTAATTGATCAATTCCTGCTTGGTCACCATTGCCATATAATTCAGTTCGCTTTTCCATTGCCGCAAAAGGTGCCCAGCTTTTCGGATAAACAACATCCGCATCTTTGAATGCTTCTGCCATACTATTCGTTTTAGTAAAGTTTCCACCAAATTCTGCTGCATTTTTCTTCGCAACTTCTTCTACTTCTGGCATAATTTCATAACCTTCTGGATGTGCTAAGACGACATCCATTCCTAAGCGGGTCATTAGACCAACAATTCCTTGAGGAACAGATAATGGTTTTCCATAAGATGGTGAATACGCCCAAGTCATGGCAACTTTTTTCCCTTTCAGGTTTTCAATGCCACCAAATTCATGAATTAAATGCAACGCATCCGCCATTGCTTGCGTCGGATGGTCAATATCACATTGTAAATTCACTAACGTTGGACGTTGTTCTAATACCCCATCTTTATATCCTTCTTGGACAGATTCTGATACTTCGTGCATGTAAGCATTGCCTTTACCAATGTACATGTCATCACGAATACCAATGATATCAGCCATAAAAGAAATCATGTTTGCTGTCTCACGAACAGTTTCTCCGTGAGAAATTTGACTTTTTCCTTCGTCTAAATCTTGAACTTCTAAGCCCAAAAGATTACACGCTGAAGCGAAACTAAAACGTGTTCTTGTAGAGTTGTCGCGGAATAAAGAAATCCCCAAGCCACTATCAAAGATTTTAGTTGAAATATTATTTTCTCTTAAATAACGTAATGTATCGGCAACTGTGAAAACAGCTTCTAATTCATCTCTTGTTTTTTCCCAAGTTAAGAAAAAGTCATTTTCGTACATTTTTTCAAATTCTAATTTATCTAATTTCTCAATATATTCTTTAAACGTTTCCATTCCATCTGCTCCTTTTTTCTTGTCTAATAATCCTTTACTTAACCACAATAGACCGTTGGTAATGCCGCATAAACGGCTGCACAACGAACCAAATCATCTTTCCAAGTTTTTTCATTTGGTGCATGTGCTTGTGCTTCCGCCCCTGGCCCGAAACCAATACAAGGAATGCCATTACGTCCCATAATTGAAACGCCATTTGTTGAGAAGGTCCACTTATCTAACAATGGGCGTTCTTCACGCATTTCCACTGTTTCTACAGAGCCTTTCCGTGTTTCTCCATAGAGATTTTTATGCGTTTCCATCAAGGCTTTTGTTACATCATGATTTTCTGGAATTACCCACGTTGGGAAATAACATTCAATTTCATAAGTTAAATCAGTATAAGAAGGACGATCATAGTTGTACATTGAAACCGTCACATCATCTCCATATTTTTTAACAGCTGGTAAATTACGAATTTCTTCTAAACAACTTTCCCAAGTTTCTCCAGCTGTCATTCGACGGTCTAGTGAAACGGTACAGCCATCCGCAACAGCACACCGACTTGGTGAAGAATGGAAAATTTGCGAAACAGTCACCGTACCACGTCCTAAGAAACGGGCTTCTTGCCACTCTGGATTGTACTTAGGATCTAACATACGAACTAAACCACGAATCGCTGTGCTTTCTGTATCTCCATTGTTGTTTAAGGCACGAACATCTTGTAAGATATCCGCCATTTTGTAAATGGCATTATCTCCACGTTCTGGTGCTGAGCCATGACACGAAACGCCTTTGACATCAACTTTAATTTCCATTCGGCCTCGTTGACCACGATAAATCCCACCATCTGTTGGCTCTGTTGAAACAACAAATTCTGGACGGATACCGTCTTCTTTGATAATGTACTGCCAGCATAAACCGTCACAGTCTTCTTCTTGGACAGTAACTGTTACCAAAGCAGTGTATTTTTCTGATAATAGACCTAAATCTTTCATAATTTTAGCGCCATAAATAGCTGAAACAATCCCGCCTTCTTGGTCAGATGTACCGCGACCACCGATCTCAGTTTCTGTTTCATAACCATCGTAAGGATCAAATTTCCAGTTACTCATTTCACCAATTCCGACAGTATCCATGTGCCCATCAAAAGCAATTAATTTTTCACCAGACCCCATATAACCAAGTAAATTTCCTTGAGGATCAATGTCAATTTTATCGAAACCTAATTTTTCCATTTCGGCTTTTGCTCGCGCAATTTTGTTGCCTTCTTCTGCACTTTCTCCTGGAATTTTGACAAGGTCTCTTAAAAATTTGACCATATCTTCTCTGTAACCTTCTGCTGCTGCATTTACTGCATTAAAATCCATTCCTTTTACCTCCATAAAATTTTTTTATAATTGTCTGGATCAGTGTCCCCTTCGGTAGAAAACATTAAAACGTTTGACGTCTCATCCAGTTGTAATGCCTCACGTAATTCTTGATAGTCGGGATCTTGCATCACTGTAGCTACTAAGCCCATTGCTACTGCCCCAGATTCGCCTGATACAACTTGCGGATCCCCTTTTAATGGCGCGCCCAACATACGCATTCCTTTTTCAGAAACCCAATCTGGTGCTGAAACAAAGAAGGATGTATGATTTTTTAGAATATCAAAAGAAATCGTATTAGGTTCTCCACATGCTAAGCCAGCCATAATTGTCTGTAAATCACCATCGACAAAGCGAATTTCTCCGTCTTTTTTAATTGCTGATTGATATAAACAGTCAGCCGCCTGTGCCTCAACTACGACCATAATCGGTGGGTTTTCTGGAAAAGCATTAGCAAAATAACCAATCACCGCCCCAGCTAAACTGCCGACACCAGCTTGAACAAAAACATGACTAGGTCGTTCAGAGCCAAATTTTCTTAATTGTTGAGAGGCTTCTAACGCCATCGTTCCATATCCTTGCATAATCCAAGTTGGAATTTTTTCATATCCGTCCCAAGCGGTGTCTTGAACCATGACACCGTTTTCAGTTTCTTCGGCCATTTTATTAGCCATTCGCACACATTCATCGTAATTAACTTCTTCGATTGTGACGGTTGCGCCTTCTTTTTCAATATTTTCTTTTCTCGTCTGTGTTGAACCCTTTGGCATGAGTACAACTGATTTTTGGCCTAATTTATTCGCAGCCCAAGCGACTCCTCGTCCATGGTTGCCATCAGTTGCTGTAAAAAACGTAGCTTGTCCAAAAGCTGATCGTAATTGATCAGAAGTTAATTCATCATATGTTAGTTCCGAAACATCTTTCTTTAATTTTTCGGCAATATAGTTAGCCATGGCAAACGAACCACCTAATACTTTAAAAGCATTTAAACCAAAGCGATAAGATTCATCTTTAACAAAGAAATCATTTAACCCCAGATACGCGGCCATATGATTCAATTCTGCTAATGGTGTTTCTGAATACTGTGGAAAACTTTTGTGAAAAGCCAAAGCTTTCTCAATTTTTTCTTTAGACATCAGAGGTAAGTACTTATCCTCCGTCTTCGGCATTTCATTTGCTGTCCATTTAATTTTTTCCAAAAATACTTCTCCTCCTTCTATTTTTAAGTTGCTTTACGAAAAACAAATTTTCCTTGATTTGCCAAGATGACTTGCCCAGCTTCAGCAACTTTTTGACCTCTTAAATAAACCATTCGAGCCTGTCCTTGTGTTTCAAATCCTTCATATGGCGTATAATCGACATTTTGTAACTGCGTTCTCGCAGCAATCACGCCGGTTGTTCTAGGATCCCAAACAACTAAATCGGCATCACTGCCTTCTTGCACCACACCTTTTTGTGGATACATCGAGAATTGTTTAGCAATATTTTCAGAAAGCAAAGCAACCATTTTTTCCAAGGTGATTCGGCCCTTCGCCACACCTTCCGTGTAAATTAATTCTGGTCTCGTTTCAACACCTGGCATCCCATTGGGAATTTTACTAAAATCATCTTCGCCAACTGTTTTTTGTCCGTGAAAATTAAAACTGCAGTGATCTGTCGATATTGTATTGATTGCCCCCTCTTTAATCCCTTGCCACAAAGCCTGTTGATCCTCTCGTTTGCGTAGTGGCGGTGAGCAGACATATTTTGCTGCTTCAAAATTAGGCGCATCATACAAGTGATCATCTAGTAAAAGATATTGAGGGCAAGTTTCTACATAGACTGATTGTCCTCTTTGACGAGCCCGTTCCACCGCTTCTAATGATCGTTTTGTGCTTAAATGCACAATATTAACCGGCAAATCAGCCATTTCCGCTATCATCAAATATCTTGCTACCGCTTCTGCTTCAACAGCCGCCGGTCTTGATAACGGATGATAGTGCGGGGCTAACTTTCCTTGAGAAACATATGATTGGATTAATTCATCTACTAAATCACCATTTTCACAATGAACGCCTAACATTCCATTAACTTTTTTTATTTCCTTCATCGCTTCAAAAATTTCCGCATCTGTGGTCCGTAAGTTATCATAAGCCATATACATTTTGAAGGAAGTAATACCTGCAGCAACCATTTCCTGAATTTCAGCAGCTATCGTTGGTTTCCATTCAATCATGGACATATGGTAAGTATAATCACATGAACTCTTGCCTTCAGCCAATTGATTCCAAGTAGCTAAACAGTCTTTCAATGAGCCACCTTTATTAGGTGTAGCCATATCAATAACCGTAGTCGTACCTTTGGCCACCGCCGCTTGGCTTCCAGTGGTAAAGTTATCCGCCGTACTTAACGAACCTTTGCCATTATTTAATTCCAGATGCGTATGCGCATCAATAAAGCCTGGTAATACATAACACCCCGTAACATCCTCAATCTGAGAATTTTCTACTGGTAAACTTGCCCCCACCTCTACAATTTGCTCGCCGTCAATTCGAATATCCAATTGACGACGATTATATGCAGATACGACGGTTCCACCTTTGAGCAGAATAGACATTTATTTATCCCCCAGTCGTAAATTTCCTTTTATGCTTGCATACAATAAGCATATTCTTCAATCATAGTTACCATTAATGCGATTAAATCTTCTGGTACATCTAATCCTTGATCTGTTAATTGAATCGTTGACACCGTTCCCCATAGACGCAGTAAACAAATTTTATCCACAGGATTTTGAACATAGAAACCTGAATTAGTACTGTCATAAAAATCAGCTTCACTGTTAAATAAGGTAAATTTGTCTTTGTAAGGGGCACTTGCATAAGGGCAAAATGTTTCACAGTTGCCACATTCGTTACACATCCGATCAACATGAACAATTTGTGGTTTTCCTTCGACATACACAACAATATTTGCTCGGTTTGGACAGACATCCATACAAGATTCACAAATTGTGGAGCATTCTAAGCAACGACTAGCTTGACTACAAGACATCTCGTCTGTCACAAGGATACCCCGTTTGTTTCTAACAAATGCGACATCACTATTTAAATTATCTTTTTCATAGTGATGATTGTGGACAAGACAAATATTATTGGCCGCTTTGGTTGCATCAGCGATTGCTTCAACAATTGTGGCTGGTCCTAAATTAGCGTCACCAATGACATAGACGCCTGGTATATTTGTTTCCAATGTTTCTTGATTTGAAACGACTTTCCCATAGTTGTCTGTGTGAATGCCTAATGCTTGGTAAAACTCTGTATCTACTTTTTCACCAACAGCGGCAATCACTGTATCAGCAGGAATATCAATCATTTCTCCTGTACCAATCGGACGACGGCGTCCAGAAGCATCTCGTTCACCTAGGACCATTTTTTCACAAGTTAATTGTTGATTTTCATGTTTAATTGGCGAAAGTAATTCTAAAAAGTCAACACCATCTTCTAAGGCTAAATAAAGTTCTTCTTCATCTGCTGGCATATTGCGTTTATTCCGACGATAAACCACTGAGACTTTTTTAACACCAGGTAATGTTGTGGCTGCACGAGCACAGTCCATCGCTGTATTTCCGCCACCAACGACGACAATCTGTTCTCCGTAAGGATTAATCGTTGGATTTTCTCGATTTGCTTTTAAAAATTCTAACGAGTTCAATGCTCGACCAGATTCTAAACGAAGGACCCCATGTTTCCATGCACCAATGGCATAAATAACATTCGTATAGCCTTGGTTTTTCAATTCTGCCAATGATGGCGCCTCTTGTCCTGTACGGAATTCGGCTCCCATAAATTCCGCTAACTGAACGTCTTTTTGAACAGATTCCATAGAAATTCGAAATTCTGGTACAATCTGGCTACAAACGCCCCCAATTGTCTCGGATTTTTCAAACACAGTAACAGGCATGCCTTCACGTGCTAATAAATACCCAGCAGAGATCCCTGCAGGGCCTCCACCCACAACAGCTGTTTTAGGTGCATTTTCTTTTGGCTGTGGCTTTTCTAGTGTCGTCAATAATTCATCATAAGCATGTTCAGCTGCTTCTAACTTCACTTCCCGAATATGAATAGATTCTTCATAAAATTGACGTGTACATTTAGTCATACAAGGATGTGCACAAATGGTTCCAGTAATAAAAGGCAACGGATTTTTATCGACAATTACTTGCAAGGCCTTTAAATAATTGCCTTCACTTACATAACGAAGGTAAGCAGGAATATCCTGATTGATTGGACAACCACCGTCACTTCGACAAGGAGCGATATAACAATCTGTTAGTGGAACTGTTTTTCTTAGTTTGGTACTTTCTGGTAATTTAATTGATTTTTGGTAACGCGCTTGTGTTTTAGCTTTCTCAACAACTTGGGCTAATTTATCCAAGTTGACATGAACCATCTGAGGATATTCTGCTGCGCTTAATACATTAGCAACTTGATTCATTCGTTGATAGCCACCAGGTTTCAACAGCGTCGTTGCCATAGTGATTGGCCAAATACCAGCATCAAATATTTCTTTACTATTGAAAATATCTGCACCGCCAGAATAAGAAATTTGTAGTTTCCCATCAAATGCTTCTGATAATTTTTGTGCCAATGAAATACTAAGAGGAAATAGCGAACGTCCTGACATGTACATTTCATCACCAGGTAATTCATTTGCTGCAATCGTTACCGGGAAAGTGTTCGTAATTTTAACTCCGAAGCTTAGATTTTTACTATTGGCTAATAATTGCAGACGTTGTAACATCGGTACTGCTTCTTCAAATTGTAAATCTTCTTTAAAATGGTGATCGTCAAAAACCATATAATCAAACCCTAGCTCATCCATCGTTTGACGCGCATATTCATAACCTAACATGGTTGGATTACATTTAATAAAGGAATGGAGCCCTTTTTCACTTAATAAATAGGCCGCAATTCGTTCAATTTCGTCTGATGGACAACCGTGTAAAGTCGACAGCGTAATAGAATGACAGACTTTAGGACTAATTGCTTCGATATATAAGTCATCTACTTTTTTAAAATAAGATAGATATTTTTTGGCAGCTGCTTGGCATTCCGCCCAAATCGGCGTTCCTTCTGCGTTCTGCATTTCGTTAATATAACGATCAATTTTTGGTGATTGAATCCCTGCCAAATCATAGCCAACACTCATGTTAAAAATGAAACCATTCGGGTCACCTAGCTCGAACTCTTTACTCAGTAACTTCAAAACGAACCATGCTTTGACGTATTCATCATAAGCTTGGGGAACGCGCAATTCTGTGGACCACTCAACGTTGTAACATTCATCCGCTGCTGCGATACATGGTTTACTCACTGGTAAATCTTCTCCATCCAGTATCTGGACTGTCTTAACTTCAAAAAAACGAGAACCTGTTAAATAGGCCGCAATAATATTTTGTGCTAATTGTGTATGAGGACCTGCTGCTGGACCACAAGGGGTTTCCATTTTTTCTCCAAATAACGGAATCGTTTTTGTAGGATCCGCATGATAAAATTTACGAATGCCAAAAATTGTGCCATCTTGTTGATACTCACTAAAAATCCAATTTAATAAAGCCTCAATTGAGATGGGATGCATAATATCACTCATTAACGTCACTCCTTTTATTTATAATGAAAGCTATTGATTTACTCGTTTCCAGAAAGATTGTGCTTGCGTTTGCGCATCATGCCAAACTTTCTCTTCATCAATTCCTTGAACTTCACGATTACGCATCCGAATTTCTCCATTAATCACCGTGTCAGTAACCATCCCACCATTCATGCCGAATAAAATGTGCATGTTATAATTCTCTTTTGTCATTGGTGTCGGGCCATGATAATCAACAATAATGACGTCTGCTGCTGCATCAGGTTCTAAAACGCCTAGCTTTGTTTTAAAATAGCGATTAGCCATTTGCGGATTATTATCAAACAGCATTGCGGGAATTTCTGCCCAAGCTGCATTTGGATCAGCTAAATGATGTTTGTGGATAACATTTCCTACCTTATAAGATTCCGTCACATCATTCGTATAACCATCTGTGCCAAGACCCATCAAAATACCATACTCATTAAACATGCGCATTGCAGGTGGGCAACCGACCGCATTCCCCATATTCGACTCTGGATTCGTGACCACCATTGTGTCTGTATCTCTTAGTAATTCCATCTCATGAGGTCCAATATGGATGCAATGGCCTGCCATTGTCTGTTTTCCTAAAATTCCTAAATCAAATAATCGGTTCACAATCGGCTTCCCATATTTTTTCAAAGAATCATGAACATCGGCTAAATCCTCTGCAATATGAATATGATAACCAATCCCATCTGGCGTATTGGCTGCACATAATTCTAAAGAAGCATCTGATAAAGTAAAGGCTGCATGCATACCCATCATCGCTTTTTGCATATCATCATTTCTTAAGGAACTGGCTTTAATAAAGGCGGCATTTTCTTGAACTGCTTCCCGCATTTTCTGCTCACCATCGCGATCAGAAACTTCATAACAAAGGCAGGTCCGAATCCCTAACTCGTCCGCTGCATTAGATAATTGGGTTAAACTCCCTGTAATTTCTCCGTAACTAGCATGATGATCAAAGACAGTTGTAACACCGTTGCGAATACTATCTAAATAAGCAACCTTACCACTTTGATAAGTGTCTTCTAATGTCAAGGCACGATCAATTTGCCACCATTGATCTACCAAAATATCCATGAAATTTTTAGGATGATAATTCGTTAAACTTAACCCACGTGCAAAGGTACTATAAATATGATTGTGCATGTTAATAAAGCCTGGCATAATCACTCCACCTTTAGCATCAATAAATGTCGCTTCTGGATAAGCTTGTTTTAATTCTTCTGTCGTTCCGACTTGTTTCACAACTTGACCATCAATCGCCACACACCCATTTTCAAAAAAATGATTCTGCGCATCCCGAGTGATTAAACGCCCATTTCCAATTAATAACATGTATTCTCCTCCTATTTTTCAACCTATTCCCCACAAGTGGCAAACGCTTACAAATCAATCGCTCAATCATTCACGAATATAGCTTGATTAGCTTTGCTAATCTACATTCCTTACGAAAAGCATTTGAAGCGCTTGCATTTTTTTACTAACGAACTCATTAACTTAATTAAAGTATATCACCTTACCTTAAAAAAAACAATGCTACCTAAAAAATATTTTTTAGAATTTGACAGCCGTTATCTTGTATTATTATTTTTATCATGCTATCATTATTTTTCAGAACAGGTAGTATGCGACATTAAAGGATTTAGCCCTGCCTATTCCATTTAAAAATATTATGTTAAATTTGACACAATCTTATAAAAACTGTTTGTGCCAGGCACATTAGAAAGGAGCTTATTTATGTTATCCGACGAAAAACTTACTTTTTTAACACAAATTGCTAAAGGTTTAGCTGGTCAATTTGGTGAAAACTGCGAAGTCGTTATCCACCAAATCAATGAAGACAATATTAACAATTCTATTGTTTCCATTGAAAATGGTCATGTCTCTTCTCGTCATCTGGGCGATGGACCTTCTCAAGTAGTCTTAGAAGCCTTAAAAAAAGACCCTAGTGAGTTGAATGATCATATTAACTATCTGACCCGCACCCATGATGGTCGTATTTTAAAATCTAGTACAATGTATTTTAAAGATGAGAATGGTCAACTCGATGGTATTTTTGCTATTAACTACGACATCACTACATTGATTGCTGCAGAGTCGAACTTAAAATCTTTGATTTCCACTGCAGAACCTGAAGAAGATAAAGACCCTGATTACATTCCTCAGGATGTTAATGAGTTATTAGACGATTTAATTCACGAATCAGTCAAATTAGTTGGCAAGCCGGTCCCATTAATGACGAAGGACGATAAAATCAAGTGTATTCAATTTTTAAATAATAAAGGCGCCTTCTTAGTCACTAAATCTGGGGACAAAGTTTCTAACTTCTTCAATATTTCTAAATATACGCTATACAGTTATATTGATGCGAAATAAAAATGGAAATCGATGGACGATTTGTTTTTAAGACAAGTCGTCTATTCTCTTTTTTCCTTCACTATTCTACTTTTTCTAAAAGACTTTTTAAATAATAGTAAGAAAAAGTAAAAGGAATTAATTTTTTATTTTAGTTATGGTATGATAGATTGAGTTTAATTTAAAATAACGAAAAATTAAAGATATAGAAATTGGGGGACAACAAATGGGGATTCGAAGTCATTTAGCAATTGCTGCAGGAAAAACTTCGCAATGGGTTTTACAAACATTTTTTAAAGGCGGCAGTAGCTACCCAGGGAAATTAGCCCTAAAAATCGATCCTAAAATTTTAGATACATTGGCAAAAGACTATGAAATTGTCGTAGTCACTGGAACGAACGGCAAAACATTGACAACTGCTTTAACTGTTAACATTTTACGCCAAGAATTTGATGAGGTATTAACAAATCCAACGGGTGCTAACATGGAGCAAGGAATTGTCTCTACTTTTTTAAATGCCAAGGCGAAAAAAGGACAAAAGAAATTTGCGGTGTTAGAAATTGATGAAGCAAGTTTAAGCCGTGTCACTAAATATATTCAACCAAAATTATTTGTTTTTACGAATATTTTCCGCGACCAAATGGATCGCTATGGTGAAATTTATACGACGTATCGCTTAATTATGGAAGGCGCCGCTGCTGCTCCTGAAGCAACTATTTTGTGCAATGGTGATTCGCCAATTTTTAATTCAAAAGAAACTGTAAATCCTCGCAAATACTATGGATTTAATCATTTACCACCGAAAGAGCAATTGGCTCATTACAATACAGATGGGGTTTTATGTCCAAAATGTAATCATATTCTTCATTATAAAATGATTACGTATGCTAATTTAGGTGATTACTATTGTCCAAATTGTGGCTTCAAACGGCCTGAGTTGGATGTGCAGTTAACGGAGATGGTCCGGATGGATAATACATCTGCTGATTTTGTGATTGATGGCGAAGAATACGGCATTGCTGTTGGTGGGATGTATAATGTTTATAATGCGCTAGCGGCCACAGCGGTAGCAGAATATTATCAGGTGGCACCAGATAAAATCCGAGCAGGCTTAGCTTATGATGAAAAAGTTTTTGGGCGTCAAGAAACTATTAAAGTTGGCGATAAAGAATGTACGTTAGTTTTAGTAAAAAATCCCGTTGGTTTAAATCAGGTCATTGATATGATGGGCTTAGCCCCTTACTCTTTCTCGCTGGTTTCATTATTAAATGCCAATTATGCAGATGGAATTGATGTCAGTTGGATTTGGGATGGTAATCATGAAGCCTTTGCTGATATGGACATTCCAAAAGTAATTGCTGGTGGTGATCGCCATGAAGATATGGCCTTGCGTTTAAAAGTTGCGGGTATTCCTGAAGAAAAATTACTAGAAATTCCTGATTTGGAGCAAGTAATTTCAGAAATTAAAACGTTGCCGACAGATTATGTCTATATTTTGGCAACCTATACTGCTGTTTTGCAATTAAGAAAATCATTAACAGCCCAAGGGTATATTCAAGGGGGAATGAATGGTGTCTAAAGAATTAGTCGTTTGTCATTTATATGGCAACTTATTAAATACTTACGGAGATAACGGAAATTTATTGATGCTTAAATATTTAACCGAAAAAATGGGCGTTACCTTCCGATCAGAAATTATTAGTATCTACGAACCGTTTGATCCCGAAAAATATGATTTAGTCTTTGTTGGTGGCGGTCAAGACTTTGAGCAACTGATCATCTCAGAAGACATTCAGAATAAAAAAGAAGCTTTGACTTCTTATATTGAAAATGACGGCGTCTTGTTAGCTATCTGTGGTGGTTATCAACTTCTAGGACATTACTATGTCGGCGCACAAGGCGAAAAAATTAAAGGAATCGGTGCATTAGATCATTACACTTTGAGCCAAGACAACAATCGTTTCATTGGTGATATTGAAATTTATAATGAAGAATTTGATGAAACGTATTATGGTTTTGAGAATCATAATGGCATGACTTTTTTAGGCGAAGGTGAACGACCTTTAGGAACAGTCAAACAAGGCAAAGGCAATAACGGTCAAGATAATGGCGAAGGCGTTGTCTATAAAAATGTGTTTGGCTCCTACTTCCACGGTCCAATCTTAGCACGCAACAAAAATCTAGGGATTCGGTTAATTCGGACCGCTTTAGAGAAAAAATATGGTGAACCGATCGCTATTCCTGAAACGCTTTATAAATAAAAGAAGAATCTAGTTCCTACATATAGGGCTAGATTCTTTTTCATTTCTCCGACAACTATTTACATCTTTACAAAATATAGTAAGATAAAGAGGTGCATTTAAAATCGAGAATTTCTCGGACTGGTTCGGAAACTTCCCAGAATAAAAAACTAAGTATCTCTCAATACTAACTCAAGTCATAGCTTTTTTAACAAGAGTTATCATTTGCAGTTAACGAAAAAGGAGGATTGGAAAAAATGCAAAAAGTAATTATTGATTGTGATCCCGGAATTGATGACACGCTTGCTCTCTTGTACGCACTTGCTTCACCAGAGCTAGATGTCCAAGCGATTACAGTTGTTTGTGGAAATGTCCCTGTGGAGATTGGCGTGGAAAATGTTTTTAAATGTTTGGAAAAAGTTAATCGCTTAGATATTCCTGTCTACCAAGGGGCTGCTAGCCCTTTAAAACGGCCATTTGTTAGTGCACAAGATACACATGGCATGGATGGTTTAGGTGAAACATATTTCCCCAGAACTAGCAAAATCCAAGCACAAGCGCTTTCCGCTGCTGACTATTTAGCACAAACCTTTCAACAAGCTACCGATTGCTCAATCATTGCCCTTGGTCCTTTAACAAATATTGCTTTGGCTTTAAAAAAAGAACCTCTTCTGGGGCGAAATCTTCAACGTTTTGTCTCAATGGGTGGTACCTTTAAAAGCCACGGCAATTGCTCTCCTGTTGCAGAATTTAATTATTGGTGTGATCCTGATGCAGCAGCTTGGGTTTTTGAGGAATTAGGTGCAAAAATCGAGATGGTCGGCTTAGATGTCACACGAGAAATTGTTTTTACACCAACAATTCTCAATTATTGTCAACGACTCAACCCCAAAATGGGGAATTACCTCGCTGAGATTACTCAATTTTATTTTGATTTTCATTGGAAATATGAACGTATTTTAGGGTGTGTTATCAACGATCCCTTAGCGGTTGCTTATTTTATTGATCCTACGCTCTGCCAAGGCTTTTCCAGTTACGGACAAATTGTTCCTGACGGCATTGCTATGGGGCAATCAATGATCGATCAGTATCATTTCCAGCAGCAACCAGCTAATTGTCATGTCTTGACTACGGTTGATAGTCAACAGTTTTTCGTGAAGTTTCTATCCATTCTTTTAAATGTACAAATAGATGAGATCGAAAGAGATTTCAAAAATTTAAGGATGGGACAACCATGAAAAAAATAACACCACGAATCATTACAATTATCGCTTTTAGTGTTGCTTTAAATTACCTTGGCAGTACCATTGCGTTACTCCTTCGTTTACCAATTTATCTTGATAGCGCGGGAACTATTTTTACAGGTGCGTTATTAGGCCCACTCTTTGGCACACTGACAGGTATTTTAACAAGTCTACTAACTGGATTGACAACGGATATCTTTTCTCTGTATTATTCACCTGTCCAACTCTGCACAGGAATTTTAGCAGGCTTGCTCCTTCATCAGCAGTTAAAAGTAACAAAATTACCATTTAAAACATTGTGGTTAACGATACCAGGAACAGTGATTTCTTCCTTAATCACAGTTTGTTTATTTGGTGGAATTACTTCTGCTGGCTCCAGCATAATTGTCCAATTTTTATATGGTTTAGGCTTAAATCAGTTAGCAAGCGTCCTGTTGGTTCAATTGATAACAGATTACGGGGATCGTCTGCTATCAGTCATCATCGTCACAGCTGTTATCGCTGCCTTACCTAAACGTTCCTTTATAACAAAATAAACTGTTTTAATGCCAAAAAAAGAGGAAATCATCTGTTGATGATCTCCTCTTTTTTTAGCGACTACCAGGTTCTGAAGCTATAATCGTTAGATCACCTTCAAAACGCCAGCTCGGAATATCTGTTGGAAAGATAAAGCTATCGCCTTTTTTCAAATCAAAAGTAGCCACATCTGCTTTTGCAGCATCTTCTGTAATCAATCGACCCACACCTTCAATAACTGTTGCTAATGTATAAGGTGCTTGTTTTTTGACTTTTAGAATCCCACTGACACGCCACTCATAAACATTAAAGAAATCTGTTTTTACATAAGTAACAATGCTTGATTGTCCTTGATTTTCTTGTTGAATAGAGAGGTCAGGATCCTTTGCCGGAACGGTTGTCACATCAATGGATTGTTGAATATGCAATTCCCGGGTCTTTCCTTGATCATCTGTTCGATCATAATCATAAACCCGATACGTAGTATCACTGCTTTGTTGCGTTTCTAAAATTAAAATACCCGAGCCGATGGCATGAATAGTGCCACTTGGTACATAATAAAAATCGCCTTTTTTCACTGGTACTTTTCTTAAAAGATCGTCCCAACGACCTTCTTCAATCATTTCAGCTAGTTCTTCTTTTGTTTTCGCGTGATGTCCATAAATGATTTCAGCGCCAGGTTCTGCATCAATAATGTACCAACATTCAGTTTTGCCTAGCTCGCCTTCATGTTTTTGGCCATATGCATCATCGGGATGAACTTGCACGGATAAATCATCTTCAGCATCTAAAATTTTCGTTAATAATGGAAAGACAGCGCCACCTGCATGGCCGAATAGCTCTTGATGGTCTGCCCACAATTCATCTAATTTTTTTCCTTTAAATTCGCCATTTAAAACAGTACTAACGCCATGTGGATGTGCACTGATTGCCCAATCTTCACCAATTTTATCGCTCGGTAAATCGAAACCAAATAGCGTGTGTAGACGATTGCCGCCCCAAATTTTTTCTTGAAAAACAGGTTGTAAAAATAATGGTTCTTGCATTGACTGTGACCTCCCAAATTGAATTCGCTCTCATTATATCACTAAAAACTAGTCATTTCATCTGAAACTGATGATTTCTCTTTTAAATAGGTTGCCAACAACTGATCTCTTTCTTCGATATAAGTATTCCGGTGGTCCTCTGGATGGACTCGATTAGATAAAAAGATAAACGCTGATTGTTGTCGCACATCAATTAGCAAAAAAGTGCCTGTATAGCCTGTATGGAATAATAATGGCCGTTGCGTAGCTACATCATATTTAAAATCCCAGCCTAGAGAACGTGGTTTATCTGCAGCTGGCACTTGGTTAACTAGTAACAAATCAATTGTCTCTTTTTTCAAGAATTGGTGATTGTGATAACTGCCTCGATTTAAATACATTCGAACAAATTTTGTTAAATCATAGACATTGCTAAACAAGCCAGCATTCCCTGCATGTTCCCGTAAAACAAATGCCTTAGGATCATGGGTTGTACCTCGAATCAACCCTCTTTGTTCATGTAATTCTGTTGGCACACAGTTTAAAGGATTCTTTGGTAGAAACGTACTTTCGTTCATCCCTAAAGGAAGCAATACTCGCTCAGATAAAATTTCTATCATTGATTGCTGGAACATTTCTTCTAACATAAAGCCTAATAAAATAGTCCCTGCATCTGTATAGACGACTTTTTCACCTATTGCTTTGCCTGCGTGAAAGGAATGATTGTAGGCGTCTTTTAATTCTTGGGCATTCAGCTGATCACGATTAGGAATATAGCCTTGTAAATCTGCCGTATGTGTCAACAAATGCCGGATTGTAATATTAGAATCTTGAAAAGAGGGATAATAAGTTTGTAATGATTGATCTAGAATAATTTTTCCTTCTTCCACTAATTGCAAAATAACGGTGGTGGTGCCGACTACTTTGGTTAAAGAAGCCACATCAAACAGCATGGCCGAGGTTAATTGTTCTTTGGTGGGTTTTATTTGTGCGAGTCCCCAACAATTGCTCTCCTCTTTTTCACCTTCAATGAAACAAAAACTAGCCCCCGAAAAAACACCTTTTTTCATCATTTTTTGAATTTTCCACTTTGTTTTTTCGTACATTTTTTCACCTTCTATTTTTAATATTAAAGGAAAAGTCTAGAATAAGTCCCGAACAAAAGTAGCGTTAAACTTTTATTCCGACTTTATTCCAGACTTGCTAAAACAAGCTTATTTTGTCTGTCTAAGCGTTTATTTTAAGACAAACCACCATTCCAAGCCAATTGGATCAAACACAGTGACAATCGCTTTTTTCTGGTCAATAAAGAACTCTTGATTTTTTGCCGTTAATTGTTGCTCCATTGCTAAAATATGTTCTTGATCAGAGAGCTTAATGGTAAAGAAATCTAAACCTAAGTGTGGATCAGGTAATTGATCCACTTCACTTGTTTCAGGTTTTTGGAATCCAATAGTTGCTTTGCCATCTTCTAAAACAAATTGATCTTTTTCATTGCGTTTTAAACCCAGAACTTCCTCATAGTATGCTTTTATTTCTTTTTGATTGTTTGTTTTTAATTGCACATGCGCTAAATATGACCCAGCGGCTAACCCTTGATGTGGCTCTAAGTCCTCACTGATAAGATCTTTAAGCACAATTGGTTGCTTTTCAGAAGTCGAATTTGCTGTTGCTTCATCGTGAAAAATCTCAAATTGATTACCTTCAAGATCAGTAATGAACATGCTTTGTCGTGTGCCAATTTGGAAACTTTCATCAATTGGGTAGTCTTGCTCAAGCACTCGTTGAGCAATTTGTAAAAATTCTTTTTCCGTAGGAACTTTAATTGAGAAATAAGCCATTTGCTTTTCTTCATTATGAAAATCTTCGGCTTTTCTAGTTTCTTCTAAAATTAATAATTGCGTTCCTGCTTCACGTGTACCCCAGATAGACAGGTTATTTTCTTCTGACTTTAAAACAAAACCCATTACTTTTTTATAAAAGTCGACCATTTCGCCAACTTTTTTCGCACGAATGGCAATTGTTTTTAATGTCGCAGCTTTTTCTAATTGAAATTCAGTCATTTTTTCTGTTACCTCCATTTTCTTCTCTCCCATTTTATACATCTCTTGCTATTTCATCAAGTAATATCCTGTTTTTCTCAAAAGAAAATAGAAATTTTTCAATTTCGCTAACTTTTTGTCAAAAAAATAAGGCTTTAGGAACCAGTCTTTACGACTATGGTTCCTGAAGCCTCATTATGAATTACTATTTTTTTGCTTCGCCTTTTAGGCTACTTCCTCAGAAAACTGACTGTTATATAAATCAGCATAAAAACCGTTTTTCGCCATTAATTCATCGTGGGTTCCTGTTTCTACAATTGAACCTTCTGCCATAACGATAATCGTATCAGCATCACGGATAGTCGACAAGCGATGAGCAACTACAAAGCTGGTCCGATTTTCCAATAAACGATTCATTGCTGCTTGAATCAGTATTTCTGTTCGAGTGTCCACACTTGAGGTGGCTTCATCCAAAATTAAAACGTCTGGATTTGCTAAGAATGCTCGAGCAATTGTAATTAATTGTCGTTGACCTTGAGAAATATTGCTGGCTTCTTCATTTAGAATCGTTTGATAGCCTTCTGGTAATTTTCTGACAAAATCATCCACATGGGCTGCTTTCGCCGCACGGATCACTTCTTCTTCGCTCGCTTGCTCATTACCATAATGAATATTGTCATAGATACTTCCAGTGAACAACCAAGTATCTTGAAGAACCATTGAAAAGTGTGCTCGCAACTCTTCGCGAGATAAATCGCGCGTATCTACGCCATCATATTTGATGCTGCCGCTACTAATATCATAGAAGCGTTCCAATAAGTTAATTAGGGTTGTTTTCCCAGCACCTGTTGGGCCCACGATTGCGACCATTTCCCCAGGTTTAACATTTAAATTGAAATCTTTCATTAATAATTTCTCTGGTGAATAGCCAAAAGCAACATGTTCAAAAGAAACACGATAAGGACTATCTGTTTCCACTGGTATGCCAGAAGGTTCATCCACCATTTCTTCTTCATCTAATACTTCAAAGACACGTTCTGCCGAAGCCACCGTAGCTTGGATTGTATTCATTAAATTAGCGATTTGAGTAATCGGTTGTGAAAATTGATTGGTATATTGAAGAAATGCTTGGACATCCCCTAAATCCATCATACCATTCGCTACTTTTACGCCACCAAGGACTGCAACAAACACATAGCCTAGATTTTTGATAAAGTTCATTAAAGGCATAATGATCGCTGAAATAAATTGTGCTTTGCGACCAGCATGATATAATTTTTCATTTTCTTTTTCAAATACTTCTTGATCACTTTCTTCGTGGTTGAAACTTTTTACTACTACGTGACCACCGTAGATTTCTTCGACTTGGTTATTCAATAATCCTAAGCTTTTTTGTTGAGCCGCAAAATGTTTTTGCGAGCGAGGCGCCACAACCATCACAACAATTAAACTTAATGGCACTGTTGCTAAGGCAATTAGTGTTAACTGCCAGCTAATGGTCAGCATCATCCAAAGTACGCCCACAAATGTCACGATACTGGTAATTAATTGGGTTAAGTTTTGTTGTAAAGTACTCGCAATATTATCCATGTCGTTAATTGCCCGCGACATAATGTCCCCATTACTATGAGTATCATAATAGGAAATTGGAACTTTGTTCATTTTCGCTTCTAATTCTTGACGTAATTCATAAACTGTTCGCTGTGAAACACGTGTCATAATTACTTGCTGCAAGAAATTAAAGACAGCAGAAATAAGGTACATGGCAATAACAATTAATAAAATTTGACCGATTTTGTCAAAATCAATTGGAAAAGATGTTATTTTTAAGCCTTGTTTCATTTCAGCAGCGCCTTTCATGACGCCTTTAAAAATTTCAGTTGTTGCCTGTCCTAATACTTTTGGTGTTTGAATTTGGAAAACGACGGCTGCGATTGCTAATACTAAGACTGCAATAATTGACAGCATTCGTTTAGACATGTATCGAAATAAACGTTTCACTGTTTTCCAGAAATTTTTTGGTTTTGGCCCTTTTGCGCCAATGTTGCGTCCTGGTCCCCCGCCCATTGGTCCGCCTTTTGGTCGACTACTCATGCAAGGTCCTCCTCTCTCAATTGAGAATGTACAATTTCTTGATACGTTTGGTTATTCGCTAATAACTCTTCATGCGTTCCTTTACCAACTAATTTCCCTTCGTCTAATACTAAAATTGTCGATGCTTCCATAACCGTACTTACACGTTGGGCCACTAAAACGACAATTGCATCCGTCATCTGCTCTTTTAAGGCTTTTCTTAAATTAGCATCTGTTTTGAAATCCAATGCAGAAAAGGAATCATCAAAAACATAGACATCTGCTGGTTTTACTAAAGCACGAGCAATAGCCAACCGCTGGCGTTGTCCGCCAGAAAAATTACCGCCCCCTTGTTCGACATGACTATCCAAACCTTCTGCCAATTCTGAAACAAACGCCTTCGCCTGCGCGATTTCTAAAGCTTGCCAAATTTCTTCATCGGTCGCATTTGGGGCGCCGTATTGCATATTTTCACGAATCGTTCCTGTAAATAAAACAGCCTTTTGCGGTACAAAGCCAATCATTTCTCGTAAATTATGCTGTGACGTATCTTTAATGTTTTTACCATTTAGCAAAATCTTGCCAGATTCAACATCATAAAAGCGTGGTAAAAGATTAACCAGCGTTGTTTTCCCAGAACCAGTCCCACCAATAATCGCGACCGTCTCTCCAGATTTTGCTGAAAAATCTATATCTTCCAGTGCTAAGTTTTCAGCATGCTGGTAACGATAATTAACATGTTCAAACGCCAATGTTGCTTTGTCGCCTTTTAGAGAGAGTAGTTCTGGATTGGGTACATCTTTGATTTCTGAATCAGTATTTAGCACCTCATTAATCCGATCAGCAGAGGCTTGCGCCCGCGGTACCATGACAAAAATCATGGATAACATCATGAAACTCATCAGAATTTGCATGGCATAGGTCATAAAGGCAATTAAGTTCCCTACCTCTAGTTGCATTTCCGCAATATAATGACCGCCAAACCAAGTGATTGCAATATTGGTACCACTCATAATGAGTGTCATTAAAGGAATCATCAAAGCGACAATCGTATTCACTTTAATCGCCGTTTGTGTATAATCCTTATTGGCTTCATCAAAACGTTGTTCTTCATAGTTTGCTTTGCCAAAGGCCCGAATCACACGAACTCCTGTCAGTCCTTCACGAAAAACTAAATTTAAACGGTCGGTTTTCTTTTGCATGCTTTTAAATAACGGAACCGCTAAAAACATGATACCGCCCACTAAAACAGCCATAATTGGTAAAACATATAGAAAAATTTTCGTTAATTGTGGGTCCTTGTTATACGCCATAAAACTTGCACCAATTAACGTTAAAGGTGCGTTAATCATTAAACGTAAAAACATTTGCATAACCATTTGAATCTGATTGACATCATTGGTTGTTCGTGTAATTAGCGAAGCTGTCCCAAATTTGTCAAATTCATTATTAGAAAAATTTTCAACTTTTCGATAAATATCAGTCCGTAATTTTTTACCTAAACTTTGTGATTCTTTGGTGGCAAAAAAGGTATTTCCAATAGAAGCGACAATGCTAATCAAAGAAAAGCCTAACATGACAACTCCTGTACTCCAAATATAGTTAATATCTCCTTTAGCAACACCGTCATTAATGATATTAGATGTTAATGTGGGCAGATATAAATCTGCGATAATTTGCACGATCATAAATAAAACCGCTGCAAAGACCGACCATAATGACATCCGTTTGACTAGTTTAATCAACTAACTTCTCCTCCTTTTTGCTACTTATAAGCGCCATTTTTCAACCAACTTAATTTCATTTTTAATTGTTTGACTGCTTCAGTTGAATCATAGGCGGTATTTTCTCTTTGTTGACGATACCCATCAACAATTGTTGAGAAAACGGCATGCATCGCCGTCTGCATGAACCATGTGAATTCTTTTGGCGTTTCAATGGTTAATTTCGAACGATCGATTATTTGATAAAGATGTTCTGCATAGGCAGCATGGCCTTTTCTTCCTCTATGCTTATGACAGTGCTGTTTCCTATTTTTTTCCTCTTCCCCAGTCGCTAAATTATCCGTCACCCGACGTGAAGCACGATAGTCCATGTTGACAAATAAATTCCGATAGAAAGAAGCATTCTCTCCAGTTAGCACTTCGACAATCATTTTGGAGAAATAGACATCCATGGCTTCGATTAAATCACCATTTTCCGCAATAATTTGTTTCTCTAAATCTCGTTCACTATTTTTTCTTAATGTCGCAAAGTAATAAAAATACAAATCTTCTTTGTTCTCAAAATATTGATAAAAGCTACCGCGAGGAATTTCCGCTAATTTAACAATATTTGCAATTGACGCTTCTTGTAAAGAATGGCGCGAAAATTCAATTTGCGCAGCATCTAATAAGCGTTGTTGCTTTTCTTCTGGCAAATGAAAAAACGTATTCGTAGGCATATTTGTGTTCCTCCCTTTTATGACACATTGTCATATGACACCATGTCATTATAGCACTCTCTATTCAGAATGCAAGTTTTTTACAAAAAAAATCAAGCACCTAGCAAGACAAAATTGATGTTAGATTCTGTCTCACCAGTTGCTTGATTAATAATAGTGTTTGATGCATTCTTGTAACAAGCCAGCGACCTCTTTTATAGGTCCATTGGCATCTATTCGTTGATAATTAGGATATTGTTCCAATTGGTTTTTGATAAGAATTTCTTGATCATAAAGGTTTAAACGTTCTTCAATAATTTTAGGATCAGATTCTCGTTGTTTTAAACGTTGATAAATATTTTCTTTTGAAACGTCAAAAAAAACTGGAATGACGGACTTGCCGAAACGCTCAAAGACCGCTTGAAAGCCTGGAAAAGTTAACGCATTATAGGCTGGATGGTCTTTCGTTGTTTCAACGATGGCAGCTACACCGACACCGTAATAGTTTCCATGGTAAAAATCATACTCCACTAACTGATTGGTTTCAATCAAGGTTTGAAAACTTGCTTTTGTTTCAAAATAGTAATCCACACCATCCACTTCATCCAATCGTTTTTTCCTCGTAGTATGCGAGATAACTTTATAGTTTTTCGGAAAAACCTTACTTGTAATTGCGGTCTTGCCAGAACCACTAGGACCCATAATAACAAAAAATGGATGTTGTAATTGCTTAATCATTAGAAACGCTCCTCTCAGTTGTTTCTATTATAACGTATTGTGCACTATTTTGAAAAATTGACAAAAAAGAGCTTGGGCCAAAAATCACTTTAGATTTTTGGCCCAAGCTTAAAAATTAATAGACGGCGGGAACAGAAGCAACAACCTGCTACGCTTATCTTGTTTTGTTTAATTACAATAACTAGTCTAAGTTTTGTCCATTAGTTTCGATAACTTGTTTGTACCAATTAAACGATTTTTTTTCATAACGTTTTTTAGTACCATTTCCTTCATCGTCTAAATCAACGTAAATAAACCCATACCGTTTACTCATTTCACCTGTGGAAGCACTGACTAAATCAATACAGCCCCACGGCGTATAGCCCATTAAATCGACGCCGTCTGCAACTGCTTCTGCCATTGCTTCAATATGACGACGTAAATAATCAATCCGATAGTCGTCTGCCACATAGAAATTTTCGTCTACTTTATCAATTGCACCTAAGCCGTTTTCCACAATAAATAAAGGTTTTTGATAACGATTATATAATTCATTTAGGGCAATTCGTAATCCTTCGGGATCAATTTGCCAACCCCATTCACTTGCTTCTAAGAAGGGATTTTTAACGCCACCTAAAAGATTCCCATTTGCTGTATCGTTGGTAGTACCAGTAACATCGACAGCAGTCGACATATAATAACTAAAGCCAATGTAATCCACTGGGTATTCTTTTAATAATTCTAAATCTCCTTCTTCAATAACTAAGTCTTTCACAGCATATTTTTGATACATGCGTTCTGCGTATGCTGGATATTCACCACGAACTTGAACATCTGTACAATAATAATTAAACTCTTGGTTTTCAATCATTGTAGCAACTTGATTGACTGGATTCGAATCAATGCCATACGTTGTGGCATAAATAATCATACATCCAATTTGTAATTCTGGATTTAATTCATGGCCAATTTTTACAGCTTTACTACTTGCAACAAATTGATTATGCCATGCTTGGAAAATGTTTTGATAATCATTGGCTCCATTGCTTTTCACCAATCCTTGACTAAGTGCTGGGAAATGGAAAGCTGAATTAATTTCATTGAATGTCATCCAATAGTTAACTTTTTGGTGGTAACGTGTTAAAACAGTTTCCGCAAAACGTTCATAAAAGTCAACTAATTGACGATTTTTCCACCCGCCGTATTCTTTCGCTAAATGCAGTGGCATTTCATAATGAGAAATCGTAATTACTGGTTCAATGTTATAGCTTAAACATTCATCGATAACCGCATCATAAAATTTCAAGCCGGCTTCATTCGGTTGTGTTTCATCTCCTTGTGGAAAAATACGCGACCACGCAATTGAAAATCGATAACATTTGAAGCCCATTTTAGCAAACAACGCAATGTCCTCTTTAAAGCGATCATAGTGATCAATTCCTGTATGATTAGGGTAGCGATATTTCGTTTCGTCAATCGTCCAATCAAACGCTTCATCTCCTAAAATAGCGAAACGTTGTTTTCCTCCCGGCATCGCATCTGCCACAGATAACCCTTTACCATCGGCTAAGTAAGCCCCTTCTAATTGATTGGCTGCGGTCGCACCGCCCCATAAAAATCCTTTTGGAAATTTTGTCGTTGTTGTCATGCTTGTTCCTCCTCCAATTGTCTTTTATTTAATAATGGCTAAAAAGTCTTCACCATGTAACACGTCTGTTTGGTTCATATCCAAAACATCTAAATAATCACTCGTATTCGTTACCACAATCGGTGTAACTACTGGATAACCAGCTTCTTTAATGGCAGCAATATCAAAAGTAACCAGCAAATCTCCTTTTTTAACAGAATCACCTTGTTTCACTGATAATTCAAATCCTTTACCATCTAATTCGACTGTATCCATGCCAATATGCATTAATAATTCAACGCCCTCTGTTGTCGTCAAGCCAACAGCATGTCCTGTCGGAAATAATGTGGTGATTTCACCATCTGCGGGTGCATACAGTTTGCCTTCAGTCGGCTCAATTGCAACACCTTTTCCTAAAGCACCTGAAGCAAAAACAGGGTCTTGTACTTTTTCTAGCGGTAAAATTTCACCTTGAAGTGGACTTGCTAAAATAATTTTGTCTTCTTGATTCGTTTTTACAGGTGCCACCATCTTATCAGTTTCTGTTTTTTCAGTTGCTGTTTCTGGATTAGGTTGATCTTCAAAACGTAAGAAAAACGTTAAGACAAACGCAATGATAAAGGCAATTCCGGCACCAATTGCACCAGTAATCATCGGTGCAGTATCTTTTGTCTCTGCAGGAATAAAGCCAGGTAAGCTCAACATACTAACCAAGCCAAACGTAAAGTTTTTCACGTGATTCATAGCCACAAATGCACCACCGATACCGCCACCAATACAAGCTGCAATAAATGGTTTTTTCAATGGTAAAGTTACGCCATATACAGTTGGTTCAGTAATTCCAAAAATAGTCGTAATACTTGAAGACAAAGCCAAACCTTTTAGTTTCACATTTTTTGTTAGGAAAAAGACAGCTAAAGCAGCCCCGCCTTGTGCAATAACGGCTGGTAATAACATTGGTACCATCGTATCGCCACCTTGTGTTAAGTTTAACATCATAATTGGTACAAAGCCCCAATGCATACCAAACATTACCAAGACTTGCCACAACGAACCCATTAATAACCCTGCGATAATTGGACTAAAAGCGTAAATTGCGTTGTATCCTTGTCCCAACCAATCGCCGATGACCGTCCCGATAGGACCAATAGCTAAGAAGGTAACAGGTGCCATAATAAGGAAAACAGCTAACGGAACGCAGATAATTTGTAGAAAACTCGGAATTACTTTTTTGAAGAAACGTTCCACATAACTTTGTGCAAAAACAGCCAAAATAATTGGTAAAACCGAAGAAGTATAGCCACTTGGCCCAATAATCACTGGAAGACCAGCAAAGCTAATTGTTTTGCCTGCTAAAGCAGTAATGCTGGGATGAACTAAGGCCATCGCCAAAGCAACCGCTAAAAAGGGATTAGTATTGAATTTTTTAGCAGCCGTAAACGCTAACATAATTGGTAAGAAAGTAAATAAGCCATCTGCAATCGAAAAGAGAACAAGATATACGCCTGAAGTGTCAGCTAACCAGCCCATAGTTACAGCTAATGTTAAGAAGCCTTTTAGAACCCCAGCGCCGGCCATTGCACCTAAAAACGGTGTAAAAATAGAAGAAATAATATCAATTAAACGGTTAAAGATATTTCCGCCACTTTCTTTTTCTCTATTATCAGAATCATTACCTAGTCCACTGTTGGCCATCAAATCCTTATAGACATCACTAACGTGACTGCCAATAACCACTTGATATTGTCCTGCACTTTGAACTACCTGAATAACATCTGGGTCAGCATTCAATGCAGCAGTATCTGCTTTATTTTCATCTTTTAATTTAAAACGTAAGCGTGTAGCACAGTGAACAACACTATTAACGTTGCCTTCGCCCCCAACAGCTTTTAACACACGTGCTGCAATTTCTTGATTTTTACTCATCTCTAGATCCTCATTTCCATTAATTTTTAATATCAAAAAAACCTACATTGAAAAAGAGCCAGATCCTTCTCTTCACAGCTGCGCAGTCTGTGAAAATCGTTATCGGTTTTTTCAATCTAGGTTTTGCCTGCATTATCAGTAACAATCCGCGATTATTGGTTGTTATGCTTTTTTATCATTGACCACTCTTTGGATATGAATGGTTAAATAAATCATTTCCGCTTGATCAATTGGTCGATCATAGCTTTTTAATAAATACTCATTAATACGTTGGACCGCTTGAAACGCCTTAGGATACTTTCCTTGGACCAATGCAAAAAGAAATTCGTCCTCCTCATCATGCGCTTCTTGTTTTAAATAACGTTGCGCAAAATATTGAAGATGTGTAACAATTCGTTGATAGTTCAATGAATCTTCATCAAACACCTGTCCAAAGTAGCGACTAATAATCGTTAAAATATCACGAACCATCTTGGTTGCTTCCATGGTAACTTCCATATTGCCATTTCCTTGTTCAGCATTCACAATATGAAAAGCAATGAAGCCCGCTTCATTTTCTGAAAATTGAACTCCTAGCTTTTCAGCAATAATCGCTAATGCTTGCTTTGCGATTTCAAATTCTTTAGGATAAAATTTGCGTGTTTCGAATACAAGAGGATTCGGAATATCAATTCCTTCTTTGGCTCGAAGTAACGCATAGTGAATATGATCCGTTAAAGTTAAATAAATATTTGATGAAAGCTCAATCGCTAGCGTTGTTTCTGCTAAATCAACGATTTGTTTGACGACTTCTACTTCTTTGGTGGGGACGTCTTCAAACAGCTGCTGGAATTGCCCTGCCATAGCGGAGTCCTTTAACACGAATTCCTTTTCAACATAATCCGGATTGATCGTGTCTCCAATCTTCTTTTGAAAGGCTAAGCCGCGTCCCATATAAACAATTTCTTCGCCTTGCTCATTTCTTGAAAGCACGACATTATTATTTAAAACTTTTTCAATCCTCATGATGAATGCAACCTCACTTTTTTATAAAAAAAGCCCAGAATCCCTCCACTGATTGTGTTAATGGAAGACTCTGGTTTTGCCTGCAAAGCAGTAACAATCCTTATTTACAAAGTAATAATAGCATGCTTTTTTTTAATATGCAAGCCTTTCCAAAAAAATATTTTTATTTATTTTTTACTCTGTTGATCCATTTTAAAAAAAAGTTTACTAAAAGTAAAAAAAAGACTTGCTTTCTCTTACTTTTTATTAGTAAAATACAGATGTTGAATTTTTAAACTATTTATTTTAAGGAGATTACACAATGTCAAAATTATTAGTTGTTAAAGCACATCCATTAACAAAAGAAGAATCACGCTCAGTTCGTGCGTTAGAAACATTTTTAGCTTCATACCGTGAAACAAATCCATCAGACGAAATCGAAATTTTAGATGTTTATGCACCAGAAACAAACATGCCGGAAATCGATGAAGAATTATTATCTGCTTGGGGTGCACTTCGCGCTGGCGCAGCATTTGAAACATTAAGCGAAAACCAACAACAAAAAGTGGCTCGTTTTAATGAATTAACTGATCAATTTTTATCTGCCGACAAAGTAGTAATTGCTAATCCAATGTGGAACTTAAACGTACCGACACGCTTAAAAGCTTGGGTAGATACAATCAACGTTGCTGGAAAAACATTCCAATATACTGCAGAAGGACCAAAACCTCTAACAAGTGGTAAAAAAGCCTTACACATCCAATCAAATGGCGGCTTCTACGAAGGAAAAGATTTTGCTTCTCAATACATTAAAGCGATTCTAAACTTTATTGGTGTTGATCAAGTCGACGGATTATTCATCGAAGGAATCGATCATTTCCCTGATCGTGCGGAAGAACTTTTAAATACTGCCATGACCAAAGCAACTGAATACGGTAAAACATTCTAAATTTTCCGAGTGATTTACAGCAAAAAGAGACAAGCAGTTCGTTCACTGCTTGTCTCTTTTGTTACGTAGATTCTTGTTGATCTGGCTTATCTTCATCATACAAACCAGAAACAATTTGGTACCACTCAAAAATGTGTGTAATTATCACCTTAGCTGCGGCATAAACAGGAATTCCTAAAATCACCCCGACAATCCCAAATAGTTTACCAGACGTTAATAAAACAACCAAAATGGTGACTGGATGAATGGATAACTGACTGCCTAGGACAAGTGGTGAAATAAACCGACCTTCGACCGTTTGCTCAATGGCAAAAACAATCAAGACTTTAATTAACAAAGCTGGCCCACTGACAATTCCTAAAAAGACTGCTGGAATCATGGCTAAAAATGACCCTAAATAAGGGATTAAATTTAAAAAGCCTGCTGCAATACCTAAAGTGACTGCATAATCTAAGCCAATGACAGAAAAACCAATCATAAACATAATTGCCACTGCGAAAGCGACAGTTAATTGTCCTCTAATATAAGAAGAGACTTGATCATTGACTTCTGCAAGAACTTTTAAGGTTGGTTTACGCATCTTCACTGGTAAAAACTTCATTAAATATGGCGCTAAGTTTTTGCCATCTTTCAGTAAATAAAATAGAATAAACGGCATCGTAATGATGGCGACAAAGATCGTAGCCACCGCCCCAAAGAAATTACCAATTCCTTGTACTGTGAACGTTGAGACGTTTTTAATGATGGTACCTAACGAACTGACAACTTTATCGCCTGCCGCTTCAAGTTGTTCTCTAAATTGCGCGAAAAGTGGATCACTTAATATTTCCTGCGATTTTTGATCAATTGTATCAATATATTGAGGAAAATGATTTACAAAGCTGACAGATTGCTCACGAATTTTAGGAACGATTACAATACCACCCCAAATGAGTAGTGCCACAATTAAAATAAATAGGCCGATAATACTCCAGACACGTGAGATTTGTTTTTTCTCTAAATAATCGACAATCGGATTTAATAAATAATATAAAATCCCCGCCATAATTACTGGTAAGCCGACAACGCCGAAAAACTGCCAGACGGGCTTAAATAAATAAGAAACTTTCGTAAAAGTTAGAATAATTAACAGCACCAATAAGACAATCAGTAAGGCTGTTACTACTTGATTATTTAAAAACCAACGCCAAAACCAAGACAGGCGTTTATCAGTCGTTTGTTTTTTATCCATTGATTCACGCTCCATTTACTAAGTAATCAATTGTTGTTCCAATCGTTATCTTTGGTAACTGATGGGGCGTTAAATAAACACCATTTCGGATAACATCATCCTCATCGGTTGGTGCATCAGCAAAGATTAAAGTGCTGTGAGCGATACTTTGCAAGTTACTATTGGCAAAAGAACCCACTTTTGTGATTGTATAGTTTGTATCGCCAATTTTCAGATGATCTCCTTCTGCCAAGGTAACTTGGTCTTTTTCTGGGAATGATTGAATAACTGCATGTTGCTTCAAGGTATCGGTAGCAGTTTCTCCAAAAAGAATAATCATTTTTTCTGAATCATCGATTGCATGTTTGCCTATTTCTGTTACGGTTGCTTGCATCTTCCATCCCACTCCTTCATTATCTTACTTCTATTATTATAGCATAGAATAAAATAGATATTCAGGAAAAAGAAAAGGCGATGAACAATCGTCAATTGACTTTTGTTCACCGCCTTAAAATAAGTTTTTATTTAAAGAAGTTCATAATATGAGTCCAAATTTTTTCATCAAAGACATCCATCGGATTCCCATTTCCAATCAAACCATAACCAATCATTGTTCCCACAACAAATAAGATAATGACTAACGAAATGACCACTAGAATTTTCAATAATGTTACTAAAATATAACGAAATGAACTCATACGTTTGACTCCTTTAGATTACTGTCGTTGCTTGTTTTTCTTCAATTTTTTCATCATTGACGCGTTCAACGTTCGCGCCTAATTTTTGAAGTTTTTTATGGAACTCATAATAGCCACGATCTAAATATTTCAAATTAGAGACACGTGTAATGCCATTTGCACGTAACCCTACTAAAATCAATGCGGCAGCTGCCCGTAAATCAGTGGCTTCCACTGCTGCTCCTTGTAACTCGTTGCCACCATTAATAACGGCAATATTGCCGTCAATTTTTAAGTCAGCATTCATTCGACGCATTTCCTCTAAGTGTTGGTAACGATTTTCAAAGACTGTTTCTGTCACGATGCTTGTTCCTTCAGCAAACATTTGGATCGCTGTCATTTGCGCTTGCATGTCTGTTGGGAAACCAGGATGCGGCATTGTCTTAACATCTGTTGGTTTTAGATGTTTTGGTCCAATTACACGGATGCCGTTTTCTTCTTCTTCAATGATTGCACCCATTTCAGTTAATTTAGAAATTAGCGGACGATTATGTTCAGAAATTGCTTCTTCAATTAAAACATTGCCCTCAGTCATTGCTGCAGCTACCATGAACGTACCTGCTTCAATTCGATCTTGAACGATTGAATGCTCTACGGCATGTAATTTATCGACGCCTTCGATACGCATCGTTTCTGTTCCAGCACCGATAACATTGGCGCCCATTTTGTTTAAAATGTTTGCTAAGTCAACGATTTCAGGTTCACGAGCAACGTTTTCAATGATAGTTGTTCCTTTCGCACGAACAGCAGCCATCATAATGTTTTGCGTAGCGCCGACACTTGGGAAGTCTAAGTAAATAGTGTTACCGATTAGTTCATCCGCAATTGCTTCAATATAACCATTTTTTTGGATGATTTTTGCACCTAATGCTTGGAAGCCTTTTAAGTGTAAATCAATTGGTCGTTTGCCAATGGCACAGCCACCTGGCATTGCCACTTTGGCATGACCATTACGAGCCAATAAAGGTCCCATTACAACGATAGAAGCACGCATTTTACTAACGTACTCATAGTTTGCTTCGATCCCTAAAGGTTGTGTTGCGTCTATTGTTACTTCATTCGCGTCTTCATCAAAATCAATGGCTACATTCAAATGCTTAATTACTTGATTCATTGTAAATACATCAGATAAAATTGGTACATTTTTTAAAGTAGTAACGCCTTCTTCAGCTAAAAGAGTAGCTGCTAAAATTGGTAAAACAGCGTTTTTGGCGCCTTCAATTTTTACAGTTCCTTCTAATTTTGTATTACCACCATGAACAATAATTTGTTCCATTTTGTTCCCCCCAAAAAAATGAGAATAGGTATTCCTATTCAAAATCTTTACTATTATACCATTATTCAACTAAAAATTGTACCTTTTTTTATTTTTCAATTTTTAAGGAAAATACACAATGAAAAGATTTCGACAAAGCGCAATCAATTCTAAAGCAAACGAGCTAACTGTGTATCCGATAGCGATGGCGAAAAATACCATCAACATTCTAATTTGCGGTGTAAATTGGGTTTTGAAAAATTGCTCAATACGCAATGATTGCAACGCCCAAAAACTTATGTAAATGAACATAAGATGACTAACGATTCGAACAATAGCATCTACTCCATAGTATTGCATAAGGAGCCTCCTTTTTTCTAACGTAGGAACATTTTATCACAAAATAATAAAAACCGATAATTAATCCACTTGAAATGCCAAAATTTGACACTATTTATTAAAAAATACGAAGAAATAGAGTTTAAGGCAACTGACTCAATAGCAAGCGCCTTAAACTCTACAAAAGTGACTGAATCCTTCAGCCTTTTTTACCCATGTTTCGATACGTTGATCCGGTTGATTGCACGATGCAAAGCAACAGTCGCACGACGTAGTTGATCGCGGTCGTCTTTTGCTTTGGCTTCTTCAATTAAACGTTCTGCTCGTTGTTTTGCTCGTTCAGCACGAGGTACATCGATATCTCGTTCACGTTCAGCACTATCGGCAATAATAGAAACGACATTATCACGGACTTCCATGATACCACCATTTACAGCTACCCAGTCAACATGTGTATCTGAATCGGTCCGTTTGATGCGGACTTCATCAATCGCTAGCGGAACGATGATTGGCGCATGTTTTGGTAAAATACCAATTTCACCATCTGTTGTTTTCGCCACAACGATTTTTGCATGGTGGTCATAAACTAGACCATTAGGCGTTACTACATTCACAGTAAGACTATCCATTGTGTTTGCCGCCTTTCTAGTAGTTTAATTGTTTCGCTTTTTCGATGGCATCTTCAATTTTACCGACACTACGGAAGGCTTCTTCTGGCAGATTATCATGTTTACCTTCAAGAATTTCTTTAAAGCCACGAACTGTTTCCGCAACTGGTACATAAGAACCAGGTTGACCTGTAAATTGTTCAGCAACGTTAAAGTTTTGAGATAAGAAGAATTGAACACGGCGTGCGCGACCAACAAGTACTTTTTCGTCATCTGATAATTCGTCCATCCCTAAAATAGCGATGATATCTTGTAATTCACGGTAACGTTGTAAAATATGTTGCACTTCGGTAGCCACTTCGTAGTGTTCTTCTCCAACAATTTCAGGAGCCAAGGCACTAGAAGATGAAGCTAACGGATCTACCGCTGGATAAATCCCTTGTTCGGTTAATTTACGTTCCAAGTTAGTTGTTGCATCCAAATGGGCAAACGCTGTTGCTGGCGCTGGATCGGTATAGTCATCGGCTGGAACATAGATTGCTTGAATAGAGGTAATTGATCCTTTTTTCGTTGAAGTAATCCGTTCTTGTAATTGTCCCATTTCAGTCGCTAAGGTTGGTTGGTAACCAACGGCTGACGGCATCCGACCTAAAAGGGCAGAAACTTCTGAACCGGCTTGAGTGAAACGGAAAATGTTATCAATAAATAATAGCACGTCTTGTCCTTCCACATCACGGAAATATTCAGCAATCGTTAACCCAGTTAAGGCCACACGCATCCGTGCACCTGGTGGTTCGTTCATTTGACCAAAAACCATGGCTGTTTTTTCAATAACGCCTGAATCTTTCATTTCATAGTACAGGTCGTTCCCTTCACGTGTCCGTTCACCAACACCAGTAAAGACGGAAATCCCTCCATGTTCTTGGGCAATATTATGAATTAATTCTTGAATTAAGACGGTTTTACCAACACCGGCACCACCGAAAAGTCCGACTTTACCACCTTTTAGATAAGGCGCTAATAAGTCAATAACTTTAATCCCTGTTTCTAAAATTTCATTACTGGTACTTAATTCATCAAATGCTGGCGCTTTTTTATGAATCCCACTACGTTCAGCATCTGCAGGGAATGGCGCTTCTAAGTCAATTGTGTCTCCTAAAACGTTAAACACACGACCCAATGTATCTTTACCAACAGGAACTGAAATTGATTTTCCTGTATCGATAACTTCCATTCCACGTTGTAAACCATCTGTCGATTCCATGGCGATAGAACGAATCACTCCATCACCTAGTTCTAAAGCGACTTCAAGTACTACTTTTTGTTTTGCTTCGCCATTTTTATAAACGACTAAAGCGTTGTTAATATCGGGTAAGGATTGATCTAATGAAAATTCCACGTCAACAACGGGACCGATTACTTGAACAATCTTTCCTGAACTCATAATTTCTTTCCTCCAGTCTTCATAAAGTCACACGCTTTGAACGTTTTTATAAACGTTCAAACGTAAGACTAGATTATTCTAGTGCAGCTGCACCAGCAACAATTTCTGTAATTTCTTGGGTAATCGCCCCTTGACGAGCACGGTTATAAGAAATTGTTAAATCGCTAATAATATTTTGCGCATTGTCAGTGGCTGTTTTCATGGCGGTCATCCCAGCAGCATGTTCTGCTGTTTTCGCATCAATGATCGCCCCATAAATTAAGCTTTCTGCATATTGTGGTAATAATTGATCCAAGATTGCTTCAGGTGAAGGCTCTAAAAGATATTCTTGTTCGTAAGAGGTCGCCTCTGATGGATCTAAATCAGTAATTGGCAACATTTTTTCCACACGAAACTGACTCGTTAGTGAGTTAACGTGGTGATTATAACAAACATACAATTCATCAAACACTTCGTTTTGGTACATAGTCGTTGCCGTTGTCACAATCTTACGGACTTCTTCAAACGTTGGTTGATCCGTTAAGCCTCTTAGCTCATAGGAAACATCGATTCCGCGTGCTTTAAAGAAATCCGCCCCTGTACCACCAATGGCGATTAAGGCATATTCTTTATTAGAATCGTGGTCTTCTTGAATCATACTCATGGTTTGTTTTAAGATTGAGCTATTGTAGCCACCAACTAACCCTTTGTCAGAAGTGATAACGATATAGCCTGTTTTTTTGACAGGTCGTTGTGCTAACATCACATGATAGTTCCCTTCACTAAGAGAAGATTGCTCTGTTTCACGTAATTCACTTAACTGAGCAGCTACTAAATGCGTAACGACACTACGAATTTTTGAAGAATATTCTTGAAAGCTTTTAGAGGCGCCTTCTGACTTGGTCAATTTGGCTGCAGAAACCATTTGCATCGCTTTGGTAATTTGGCTTGTCTTTTTTGTTGATGCAATGCGTTGTTTGATTTCATTTAATGAAGCACCCAATGTTGCTCACCTCTCTTATGCGTTATCGATTTTTTCTAAAGCTTCTTTGGCTGAATCTCCGCTGTTGTTTGCCGCTGCAAACATTTCAGAAAACTCTGTAATCGCTGCATCTAATGCATCAGTATCTGGTAAGTCTTTCGTTGTACGAATGGTTTCCAATAAGTCTGCATGTTTGCCATCAAAATAATCGAATAAATCTTGTTCAAAGTGTAAAATTTTATCTACGCTCACGCTATCTAAAAAGCCGTGTGTTAACGCATATAAAATTAAGACTTGTTTTTCTACAGGCAGTGGCGCATGTAGTTTTTGTTTTAAAATTTCTACCGTACGACGACCACGGTTTAATTTAGCTTGTGTTGCCGCATCTAAATCAGAGCCAAATTGTGTAAAGGCTTCTAACTCACGGTAACTAGCTAAGTCTAAACGAAGCGTTCCGGCAACTTTTTTCATTGCTTTGATTTGCGCTGATCCTCCGACCCGAGAAACAGATAACCCAGCATCAACGGCTGGACGAGTTCCTGCATAGAACAAGTCGCTTTCTAAGAAAATTTGTCCATCAGTGATTGAAATAACGTTTGTTGGAATATAAGCAGAAATATCGCCTGCTTGTGTTTCAACGAATGGTAAGGCTGTCATTGAACCGCCACCTAATTCATCACTTAATTTAGCTGCACGTTCTAATAAACGTGAGTGTAAATAGAAGACATCCCCTGGATAAGCTTCACGACCTGGTGGACGGCGTAATAGTAGAGAAAGTTCACGATAAGCCACGGCTTGTTTTGATAAGTCATCAAAAATAATTAAGACATGTTTACCGTTATACATGAATTCTTCACCCATTGCAGTTCCTGCATACGGTGCAATGTAAAGTAATGGTGCTGGTTGTGAAGCCCCTGCAGTCACAACGATTGTATAATCTAAGGCACCAAATTTACGAAGTGTTTCTACTTGGTTACGAACAGTAGATTCTTTTTGACCAATCGCTACATAAATACAAATTACATCTTGTCCTTTTTGGTTAATAATTGTATCAATTGCAATCGATGTTTTCCCTGTTTTACGGTCTCCAATAACCAATTCCCGTTGTCCACGACCAATTGGTACGAGGGCATCAATGGCTTTTAAACCAGTTTGCATTGGTTCAGCAACAGATTGACGTTGCATAACACCGGGAGCTGTTGCTTCCACAGGACGTGTTTTGTCTGTTTTAATTTCGCCTAAACCATCTAATGGTTGACCTAATGGATTAACAACACGGCCAATCAAAGCTTCCCCAACGGGTACTTCCATGATTTTGCCTGTGCGTTGTACTTTATCTCCTTCACGAATGGTTTCAAAATCGCCAAGGATAATAATCCCTACATCATTTGTTTCTAAGTTTTGTGCCATTCCGTATGAACCGTTTGAAAACTCAACAAGTTCTCCACTCATGGCATTTTCTAAACCGTGGGCGCGGGCAATTCCGTCACCGACGTAAGTGACTGTTCCAACTTCTTCAACAGCAAGCTGTTGTTGATAGTTTTCGATTTGTTCTTTAATCAAGGCACTGATTTCTTCTGCTTTGATAGCCATTCAATTCACCTCTTTGTAGTCCTAAAGATTATTTTAATAACTTCTGCTGCATATGTTCTAATTGTTTGCGGATGCTGCCATCGATTACTTGATGGTTTGCTTCAATAACCACTCCGCCGACAATTGACGGGTCAATTAAATTGACTAAATGCGCTTGTTCATACCCTAATAATTGGGCAGCTTTTTCTTCCATTGCTTGATGTTGTTCTTTTGATAAAGGAATGGCTGTTGTCACTGAACCCAAAATTAGTCCTTGGTGCTCATCATAACGTCGTTCATATTCATCAATCATCAAGAGCAGATCGTACATGCGACGATATTCGTAAACCACTCGCAAAAAGTTTTGCATCATTTCACTAAAACCTGTTACTAGTTTTTCCATGATGCTGTCTTTTTCATAAGGCTCTAAGCGATCATCACTTAAAATATCGCCAATACCAGGTACTTGGTGATAGACTTCGCGAAGCGTCAATAATTCTTGATAAATTGCTTCAGCTTGGTTCTTTTCAACTGCCAACTCAAACAAAGCCTTGCCGTAGCGTTTACCAACTGTATATTTATCTAGTTTCATTTGCTTTACCTAAACTTTCAATATAAGAATCAATCAATGCTTCATGTGCATCTGGTGTTAATTCTTTATTTAAAATTTTGGCTGCAATTTGAAGAGAAAGATCTGCCACTTCATTTTTTACTGAAGACAATGCTTCTTCACGTTCTTGAGAAATATCTGTCCGAGCTTTTTCGCGTAAGCGAGTAACTTCCGCAGTTGTTTCTTTTAATGTTTTTTGGCGAGTCTGTTCTCCACTTTCTTTCGCGTTTTTAATAATTTCAGCTGCTTCTGATCTGGAAGAAAGTAATTGTTGTTGACGTTCTTTTTCCATTTTCGCTGCTGCTACGCGAGATTGTTCTGCAGAGTCTAAATCGTTGGCAATTTTTTCTTCACGTTGTGTCAAAATATCTACGATTGCTCCCCATGCATATTTCTTTAATAAGAGCATCAAGATTAAAAATGCACCACTGACAACAATCATCGTGCCTAGTGTGGTACTAGGAGCCGTTTCACCGACTACCAATGTAGTAAGTAGCATGAAGTCTCAACTTCCTTTCCTGCAAAAATCGATTTAGCTTCTTCAACTGCTTTATCACCAGCTATTGAAAAGGCTAAAGATAGAAGAAAGCAGTGACGGTCCCGATAATAATCAGCGTCCTGCCTCCATTTTATTGCTTATCTGAATAAAAGTAATAAAGAAACAACGACACCTAAAATTGGCACAGCTTCGATTAAAGCGACCCCGATAAACATTGTTGTTCTTAATTGACCAGACATTTCTGGTTGACGAGTCATTGACTCGATTGTTTTTGAAATAACTTGTCCGTTACCGATAGCGGCTCCGATAGCTGAACCGAAAATTGCAATTGCTGCTGCGATAAAATTTAATCCTTCCATTGTGTAAAATCCTCCTAAAAGATAATTTTTGTCCTTCGTATTTCTTGATTATTCTTCTGTTTCAATTTTGTGTGACATATAAACCATTGAAAGTGTCACAAAGATAAACGCTTGGATACATCCAATAAAGATTGAGAATGCTACCCAAATCATTTCTAGCGGAATTGCTAGTGGGATAACCCATAATCCGACGCTTGCTACGGTTCCAGCAATTAAGCCCAATAGAACTTCGCCGGCAAAAATGTTTCCGTACAAACGCAAGCCTAATGTTAATAGATTCGTGAATTCTTCCATTAATTTTACCGGTAGTAAGAAACCAACGGGTCTTAAATAACTATTAACTAGATAGCCTTTAAAACCAAAGCGTTTCATACCAAAGAAGTGTGTTAAGACAATCATCATCATCGCTAACGTTAAGGTTACGATTGGATCGGCGGTTGGACTTTTCCAAACGCTGAGATCGTCGCCCACAACGATTTTTGTAACGAGACCCAAGATGTTTGAAACAAGCACAAACATGAACAGGGTAAACGCCATTAAATGAAAATTGCTCACTTCTTTACGAGGTAAATTGTCTGTAATGATTCCACGAATAAAATCCACTAACCATTCGATGACCGTTTGTTTGCCTTTAGGTCGTAGCTTCATATTTCTCGTACAAGCATAGACAAAGGCGAAAACAATGATACACGTCAACAGCACCATCAAAACAATGGTTCCATCAAACCAAATTGGTCCGATATTGAAGAGTAATTTCTTCTCTTCCAAATCAATTCACCTCTTTTCCAACAATCTTTCAGAAGTTTCATCCTACTCCTGAGTGATAATCCCTGGCAAAGCTATCGTACCACCACTTGTTGATAATTTACAAATAGTTTACTTTTAAAATTTCATGTGTTGAAAATTGGTTGGAAAACCTTTTCCATAAACCAATCTAATGCAGGGTGGTACTGCTTTCCGAAGCGATTAAAAAATGAATCATTTACATTCATTTACTCAACACTTACCAGATTTTACACCTAATCCGAAGAAAGGCAAGCAAATATGCGAAAAAGAATAAATTTACATTTTTAACGTCGGTTATTTTTTAATGTTCGGCTGATTTGTCGGTCAACTTCCTTACGTTTCAAGTCTTCACGCTTGTCGTACTGCTTTTTCCCTTTAGCTAAACCAATCAAAACTTTGGCATAGCCGTCTTTAATATAGACCTTCAAAGGTACTAATGTGATACCTGTATTTTTGGTTTCGCCGATTAACTTATTAATTTGTTTTTTGTGTAATAATAATTTTCTGGTACGTAATGGGTCATGATTAAAAATATTGCCCTGTTCATATGGACTAATATGAACATTATACAAAAAGGCTTCTCCGTTTCGAATTCGTGCAAAACCATCTTTTAAATTGATACGACCATTTCGAATAGATTTGATTTCTGTTCCTTGTAAAACAAGCCCAGCTTCAACCGTATCGATAATTGAATAATCATGTCTAGCTTTGCGGTTTTGTGCGATTAATTTTCCTTCCCCTTTTGGCATAAGCGACCTCCTCTACTTCTTCTTTTTCCCTTTTTTATTTTTTTGTTTCATTGCTTCTTTATAAAAAGGTTGTTTTTTGCCTTTGCCTTTTTTCTTATTTTTCTTTTTCTTACCATCAAATGATTCATCTTTTTTATTTCTTCGTTGATTATTTGACCGAGTTGAAGAATTGGCTTTACCTTTTTTACGTCCTTTTGGTCCTTCGACTGGTGCGACTTCCTCAGCTGAAATCAATTCAAAATCAACTTCTCTTGTTTCTGGATCAGCTTTTTCAACACGGATTTGAACTTTCTGACCAATTTTCAAAGTCATTCCCGTCCGTTCACCAACTAACGCCATATGATTTTCAATAAAGTGGAAATAATCTTGTTTTAAGTTATTCACGTGAATTAAGCCTTCTATTGTATTAGGCAGTTCCACAAAGATACCAAATTTTGTGACAGAGCTGATGATCCCGTCATACGTTTCTCCCACTTTATCTACCATAAATTCGGCTTTCTTCATGGCATCCACTTCACGCTCTGCATCAACTGCGCGACGTTCCATACTTGAACTATGATTGGCAATTTCTGGTAATGCTTCGTTCCATTTTTCTTGATTTTTTTCAGATTGATCTTGGCTATAGCTACGAATCAAACGATGCACAATTAAATCTGGATAACGACGTATTGGTGAAGTGAAATGCGTATAATATTCAGCAGCCAACCCATAGTGTCCGTAGTTGTCTTCTGAGTATTTCGCTTGTTGCATACTTCTTAGCAACATCGTATTGATAACCACTTCTTCCGGCTTATTTTCAACTTGCTCTAAAACTTTTTGTAAATCTTTCGGTGAAATGTTTTCTTTTGTTCCTTTAACAAGAATGCCAAGTACTGCAGCAAAGTCAAAGAAACGTTGCATTTTTTCTTCTTTTGGTTGTTCATGAATCCGATAAATAAATGGCAGTTTTAAGTCATGATAATGACGTGCCACAGTTTCATTGGCTGCCAACATAAAGGATTCAATTAATCGTTCACCCACGCCACGCGTGCGTAAAAGAATATCTTGGGGATGACCATTTTCATCAACTAGGACTTTGGCTTCACGATCTTCAAAAGAAATCGCACCACGGCGCATACGCATCTCTTCTAATATATGGTGCAGCTCGCCCATCTCTTTAAACATGGGAACTAGCTCTTTGTAGCGTTCTAACGTTTCAGGTTTTTGCTCTTCTAAAATTTCATTGACTGCTGTATAGGTCATTCGCTCCGTTGTTTGGATTACACTTTGGAAAATTTCATGCGAAATAACTTCTCCTTCTGGTGTAATTTCCATCTCACAACTCATGGTTAAACGTGGAACATGTGGGTTAAGCGAACAAATCCCATTTGATAATCGCTGCGGAATCATTGGCACAACTCGGTCTGTCAAATAGACACTTGTGCCACGTTCATACGCTTCCATATCCAATTGACTTCCTTCAGTTACATAATAAGAAACATCTGCAATATGCACCCCTAAAAAGAAATTGCCATTTGCTAACTTTTGTACCGTTACTGCATCATCTAAATCTTTCGCATCTTCTCCATCAATCGTCACAATCAACTGATCACGTAAATCCCGACGACCGACTAAATCGCTTTCTGCAATAGTTTCTGGTACTTGGTCCGCTTCAGCCAAAACTTCATCAGGAAATGCTGTGGGAATTCCATGAGCCACCACGATTGATAAAATATCCATTCCTGGATCATTTTTATGACCAATCACTTGTTTGACTAGTCCTTCCATACTTGTTGGATATTCTTGATCTGGATAATAGGTAATTTCAGCAATGACAATGCTACCATCTACTGGGCTAATCCCTTCAGGTGCAATTGATACAGTATACTGATTCAATTTCTTATCTTTGGGAATCATGTAGCCATACAGTCCCATTTCTGCCATTTCTTCTTCACTATATGCCACAAATTCTCCGACAACTTGGCTCACTGCTCGCTCTTTAATTTCTTTGACTTTACCTTCTGCGCCGCGATCTGAAAAAGGATCAGCATGTTGGATCACGTCGATTAAAACCGTGTCCCCATCCATTGCAAAGTTCGTTGCCTCTTTAGGAATATAAACATCTGGTTCTTCAGGATCGATGGTCACGAAACCAAAGCCTCGTTCATTTGCACGAAACGTTCCTTCTATTAATAAGTCTTTCATTGGTAACAGGACTTTGCCTTTTTTGTTGAAACTAACTGACTTTTCTCGTTCCATTTGTGCAATGGTTTGCACTAAAATTTTAAAATCTGAACTTTTTTCTAAATTCAAGCCTTGTGCAATTTCTTCCATTGAAAAGCTTTTCTTTTTTTGGCTTTCCATGAAATGTAAAATTTGCTCTTTAATTGTTTGTTTTGTCATTATTTCTCCTCATTCCAAGGTAGTGTTGCTAAAAATTGCACCACATCTTGCTCTAATTGTTTGTGTTCTCCACTCACCGTAATGACATGTCCGCTGTTTGGGTACCATTGTAAGGTCACACGTGCTTGTGTTAGCGCTTGGGCCGTTTGATAGACGCCCATTGGCTCAATCATTTCATCTTTGCCAGCTTGCGCTAAGAAAAGAGGTGCGTGGATTTTGTTTAGTTTGTCAGCCGTCTGACTAGCAATCGTTTCAATCGCTCCTAATTGTTGTTTGACTCGTTGCTCAATCGATTGCAACCGGCTTTGTTGTTCCTCTGCAGGAACTTCTGCGATTTTCATCACATTTTCTGCGTATAATACGAAATTTTCTGGGACTTTATTTTCGACAGGGTAGATAGGTGAACAGAAAAATCCACCACCAATTAATCCTGTTAATTGTTCCGTTAATGCATGCATACTGAAAATCCCGCCCATTGATAAACCAAAAATGGCAATTTCTTGGTAGCCTCTTTCTCTCAAAAAAGCGACTGCTTCTTGTGTATCTTGCCACCATTGTTCCGTTGTTTGATCTAAAATATCTTCAGGAACTAGCGTGCCATGTCCTGAAAAATTAGGCGAATAGACAGTATAATTTTCTTTTTCTAAACGTCTGCTTAACATCCGTACATCATTACTGCTGCCAGAATAAGCGTGTAATAAAAGGACCGCCCGTTTTCCTTTTTCTGAAAATAACGGCTTCGGTAAATTGATTTTTTTTGCCACTTCGCTCACCTCAGCTTCATTCTATCATATTCTAAAAAGAAAACCTTCCGAAATGATAAGTTTCAAAGACTTTTTCAGAAAGAAAAAGAACAGAAAAATAAGTGTCCGCACTCATCTCTCTGTTCTAAACTTGTCATTTTAAAAGATTACGTACTTATTTTGAAGATAAGAACGCCAAAACAAATAATAAAATCATCCAAATTGCTCCAAGAACTGCTGTTGAGCGTTGCATAACAGCTTCAAAACCGCGCGCTTTTTGCTTCCCAAATAATTTATCTGCACCGCCAGTGAAGGCACTTGCTGCACTGTTTTGTTTGCTTGGTTGCATCATAACAGTAATGACGATTAAAACAGATAAAATGATGACCAACGTTAAGATTAGATTATACATGCGTTAATTCTCCTTTTTATACAAATATGCGAAATTCATCTACTTTAATGTAGCATATTTTATCTGTAAACACCAGTGAAATTTAATGTCTTTCCTTATTTGTCTCTAATAGCAACAGCCGCAAGTAGGAATCAGATTCCTACTTGCGGCTGTTGCTAACTTATTTTTTATTTTCTCAATACGTCTCCGTATTCAGGTTTAGTATCAAATTCTTTTTTGGCAAATGGACATAGCGGAATAATTTTTTTATGCTCTTTTCTCGCTTTTTCAACACCGGCTAAAACAAGTTTTTCAGCTAATTTTTGTCCACGATAAGTTGGATCAACAAACGTATGGTCAATAATCATCATGCTTTCGCCAGCATCTGACCATGTCATTTCACCAATTTCTTGGTTTTCATCGTTATATAGAGCAAAACGATTGTTTTCTTCTTTAATTTGCATATTCGTTCCCTACTTTCCGAATATATTTTAGAGCACCACTTGGACATGAATCTACCACAATCATGTCATTTTCAACACTTCCGTTATCTGGAATAATCCATGGTTTCCGACCAACTTCAAAGACTTCTGGATTTCCACGAACACAATTACCAATATGTTCACAAATATCTTTATTATAAAAGATATCAATTCCTTCCCCCGTATATTTACGGTAGCCTTCTTTTAATAGTTGTTCTTCCGTGACTGGTTGCCCATCTATTTGGTTTCCTTTCATTGCACAATCTCTCCCCTGTAACTTATTAATATTAAAAACGTACCTTTATTTTACCACTAAGCTGGACATTCAGGCAATTAATTTTTCCACCTTACTTGCCAATTCGACGAGCACGCAAAGCAGATAAGATTGACACAGTGTCCACGACTTCTTGTAGCATAGCCCCGATTAGCGCCGGAATGATCCCGGTACTAGCAATTAGCATTAGTAAAACGCAGATAAAAATTCCGATTAATACAGATTGTTTGGCAATTTTCATGGTATCTTGGGCAATTTCGACCGCTTGGCTGACTTTACTTAAGTCATCTTTTAAAATAACAACGTCAGCAGTTTCACTAGCCGCAGTAGCTCCATGAGCGCCCATAGCAATACCTACGTCTGCAGCGGCAAGCGAAGGTGCATCATTTACACCATCTCCTACCATGATGACTGGATGGTTTTCTTTGGGCAATTCTTTTAGAATAGTTAATTTATCTTGTGGTAAACATTCCCCATGTACTTCGGTAATTCCTACTTCTGCAGCAATCGTTTCTGCGACGGATTCTTGATCCCCCGTCAGCATTAAAATTCGTTGAAGATGTAATTGGTGTAATTTTTCCATAGTCTCTTTTGCTTCTGGGCGTACAGTGTCTGTAAAAGTAATTCGGCCTAAATATGTGCCATTACGTGAAATATGAATAGTCGTTTTATCAATTTTTTCAGTTGCTTGAGACTCTTGTGTCACAAAATTCTTTTTACCTACCCGTATCTCAGCACCATCCACAAATGCCTTCACGCCAGCACCAGAAACTTCCGCTAGATCTGTAATATTTTTTAATGGGACATCTTGCTTTCTGGCATAAGCAACAATTGATCTAGCTAAAATATGACTTGATTCTTGTTCCACGCTTGCTGCCAATCCCACTAATTCAGCAGCAGTTATTCCAGCATTGATTGGTTGGACTTGATCAACAGAAAGTTGTCCTTGCGTAATCGTGCCTGTTTTATCAAACGCAATCGTTTTTGCAGAAGCTAATTTTTCGACCATCGTTCCCGATTTAATAACGACCCCATGACGACTTGAACGACCCATCCCTGCCACTAAAGCAATTGGGGCAGATAGAATTAAAGGACACGGCGAAGCAACAACTAAGACTTCCGCAAAACGTGTCGGACTTTTTGAAACAAACCAAGCAACACCTGCAATTAAGTAGGCAACTAGTGTAAAAGGTACCGCATAGCGGTCTGCTAAACGTACAAAATGAGCTGGACGTGCCGCAGATTCTTTCACTAAGTTCACAATCGTTTGATATTGACTGTCGGCTACAGTTTTTTCAGCAACCATTTTCAAAGAGCCATCACCATTCACGGAACCCGACATTAATTCATCACCAGGATTTTTTTCAATTGGTTTTGATTCTCCTGTTAATGAAGATTCATCGACTGTTGATGTCCCGGTTTTTACCAAGCCATCAACTGGAACTAGTTCCCCTGGTTTTACTACTAATTCATCGCCAACATTGATTTCCTCAACAGAAACATCTTCTAAATTTTCGCCATTCAAGCGATGAGCTTTTTGTGGCGAGTTATCCAATAATGACTTCAGCTCTTGGTTAGCTTTTCCAGCGGCATAGTCTTCTAATGAATCACCACCAGTCAACATAATTAAAATCATCAAACTGGCCCAGTATTCTCCCACAGCTAAGGTTGCGACGATAGCGGTAATCGCTAAAATATCGACACCATATTTTCCTTCACGTAAGGTTTGAATCATTTCCCAGAACATCATTAACGCCATTACAGAACCTGTTATTAAAATAATGCCATACGCCCAATTCGGCTGATGTAAAATAAATTCAAATAATAATGCCAAAACTCCTGTTATAATTGTAATCCCCAATTTTGTTACATGCTTCATCTCTTTTTCTCTCCTATCATTCACTTTACATTATTGAGCGTACCTTTTCTGTTTTGAAAAAGAAAGTGAAAACGCCTAAATGAAAACGACTTTCATTATCATAGGATAGTTGCTGTAGCAACGTTTACTTTCTGAAAAGTAGTTATGTAAAAAAAACACAGACCATCGTTCATTCGCCGATGGTCTGTGTTTTTATTTCCAAAAATCATCAAAAATTGTAATGGGTAAATGCCGTTTGTGTTGTCCTTTTTTATACCAGTTTTCAATTGTTTGTTGATCTGTTTCCGAGACTTTTTTGTCTTCCAAATAGTCATCAATGGCATCATACGTGACACCTAAGGCAACTTCATCTGCAACTAACGGTTTGTCATCTTCTAGATCAGCTGTTGGTATTTTTAGATACAAGGCTTCTGGTGCCCCAAGTTCTTTCAGCAAAGCTTTTCCTTGGCGCTTATTTAAACGAAATAACGGTAAAATATCCGCTCCGCCATCGCCATATTTGGTGAAGAAAGCTGTCACATTTTCGGCTGCGTGGTCTGTGCCAATTACTGCGCCAGCATTTTCGCTAGCTACTGCATATTGTGTAATCATACGTTGACGTGCTTTCATGTTCCCTTTATTAAAATCGCTAATTTGAACGCCAGCGTTTTCTAGCGAACCAACCATTGCATCCACTGCTGGTTTAATATCCACTCGTAAAGAAACATCTGGCTGAATAAAGGCTAGCGCGGCTTGTGCATCAGCTTCATCTGCTTGCTCACCGTAGGGAAGGCGAATCGCAATAAATTGATACGACATATCTCCTGTTTCTTCGCGCATTTCAGTCATCGCTAATTGTGCTAAGCGCCCAGCTAATGTTGAATCTTGTCCGCCACTAATTCCCAAGACAAAGGTTTTTAAAAAAGGATGTTTAGTTAAATAAGCTTTCAGAAAATCAATACTTTTACGAACTTCTTCTTTTGGATCAATTGTCGGTAAAACACCTAACTCTTGAATGATTTTTTCTTGAAGTGTTGTCATTTCTAGGCCTCCTTATTCACCGTTTCCGTTAAATGTTTAACGTCTTTACGCACTTTTTCCAATAAATTCATTTTGTGGTTCCAACAATCTGTTGAAAGGTCCACTGGATATTTCTGCGGATTCAAGTCCCGCTTGTATTCTTCCCAAAGTGAATCTAAATTTTCTTTTGCATATTGTTTAATTTCATCTAAAGTTGGTAATTCGTACACACGTTTTCCTTCAACGAAAATATCTTGGAGTACTGGCCGTGCTTCAAAATCACGGACATACTTATTAATAAAGGTATGAACGGGATGGAACATATAAATTTCTTCTTCTTGGCGAGGATCTTCATTCCAAAGTGTCACATAGTCTCCTTCTGACTTTTTATCAGATTTACGTGTAATGCGCCAGACTTGTTTTTTCCCTGGTGTTGTCACTTTTTCAGCATTGCTAGATAGTTTAATGGTATCTTTCATTTGACCATCTTCACCTTCAATTGAAACTAATTTAAACACCGCTCCTAAAGCCGGTTGATCATAGGCGGTAATCAGCTTGGTGCCCACGCCCCATACATCAATTTTTGATTTTTGCATTTTTAGATTCAAAATCGTATTTTCATCTAAATCGTTCGATGCATAAATTTTTGCTTCAGTAAAGCCAGCTTCGTCCAGTTGTTCACGAACTCGTTTAGAAATATAAGCCATATCGCCACTATCAATCCGCACACCTAGGAAATTAATTTTATCCCCCATTTCTCGAGCTACTCGAATTGCGCTTGGCACTCCCGCTTTCAAAGTATCATACGTATCAACAAGGAAAACACAATCCCGATGTGTTTTGGCATACGCCATGAATGCTTCATAATCATTTCCATACGACTGAACCAATGAATGGGCGTGAGTCCCACTAACCGGAATACCAAAAATTTTACCAGCACGAACATTACTTGTCGCGTCCGCCCCACCAATATAGGCGGCTCTTGTGCCCCAAATGGCAGCATCTAATTCTTGTGCTCGGCGTGTTCCAAATTCCAATAAAGGATCATCGCCAATCACGGATTTAATTCGAGCCGCTTTTGTCGCAATTAATGTTTGAAAATTCACCATATTTAGCAAGGCAGTTTCTACCAATTGACATTGTGCCAAAGGACCTTCAATTTGAATTAACGGTTCGTTATTAAAAACCAAATCCCCTTCTAAAGCAGAGCGTACAGTACATTTAAATTCAAAATTTGCTAAATACGTCAAGAAATCTTCTGGATATTCTTCAACTTCTCGGAGATATGCAATATCAGATTCTGTGAACGTTAAATTTTCGAGATAATTGACTAAACGTTCTAAGCCTGCAAAAATTGCGTAGCCATGATTAAAGGGCATCTCTCTAAAGTAACATTCAAAAACAGCATGTAAATCTGCTCTCCCTAATTCCCAGTATGTTTGCATCATATTGATTTGATACATATCTGTATGCAATGTCAAACTATCATCTGCATATGTATAGTCCATCGTTTTCTACCTCTATTCTTTGTATTAAAAACTTGTTTATATTATAACAAAAAAATTTTTTTTAGCCTAAAATCTGCTTAGACCTCTTTTTCTTTAAAAATGAAAAATTTACTGAAGAAATAATTTAAAATCACTACTACAACTTGTGTAATCATTTTCGCCCAAAACGATGAAAAATGAATGCCATCAATTAGGAGAATCATTAAACCCATATCAGCCACAAAAGATAAAATTCGGTACCAATAAAATAAGCCCATTTCTTTAAAAAAACCAGCTATGCTTTCATGCTTACTTGCGAATACCCAATATTTATTCGTGAAAAAGGCAAATAGAACAGATAAAAACCAACTAATTGTGTTACTTATCTTGTAATCCAACCCTAACACATTTTGACAAACAAAAAACACAACTAAGTTGACGACCGTCGTTGCACCACCAAAAAATAAATAAGCCAGTACTTCTCGGTATTTACGAAATAATTCTTTCAATTTTCACGCATCCTTTCAACTAATCATTTTATCAAACTTCGGCAAGAAAACCTATCTATTTTGTGTAAAGACACAATTCTCTTGCTAATTTTACTATTTATTAAGGTATTTATGAAAAACATAGTAAGAGAAGAGGAGAAGTTCATCCATGGATGAACTCTCCTCTTCTCTTCGTCTAATAATATATGACTCCATCAACCAATAAGTTAAATCAGCATTAGTCCTTTAGCTTAGGAAGTGCTATCGTTTGTCCTTCGGTTAATACAGAATACGTTAAGTTATTTGCCTGCTTGAGGGCGGTTAAGGAATAGCCCGTTTTTTTAGCAATTTTTGCGAGTGTCTCTCCTCTTTTTACTTCATAATACTCAGTAGACTCTGTTTTTGAGTCATTCGCTGTACCATTTGATTGTTCTGCTGTCTTCAAAGCATTAGTCACCGATTTACTGATTATTAGTGATTGAAGTAACGCTTGTTCTTTCGGTTCGAGAGAAGTCGCCGCTGTATGCTGAGGAATCGTGATCTTTTGGCCAATATAAAACATTTCTTGAGTCTTTGAATTTTGCTTTAAAATGGCCGTTGCTGACACACCAAACGTCTGGCTAATGGTGGCGAGAGAATCTCCTTTGCTTACTTCATAGACGACTGCTTCTTTTTTTAGCTGTTCTTTGACTGCTTCCTTATCAAACGAAGGTTTCTTTTCTTCTGCCAAATTAGTCACTACTGGTTTCTTCTTTTCTTGATCGTATTCAGTTAATTGATAGGTTTCAATCAACGCGTTTAATTTTTTATCGTAATATGTATCCGTTGCATAACGACCTGTTAAAAATTTTGTTGCCTGCTGATAATTCGTCGTGTTTGCTTTCAAAACGCCGTGATAAAACGTTGGATTACCCGCCAGCCCATTGATGATTAATTTACTATAGTCTGTTAATGACTCTTTATAGGAAGGATACTGACGAAAATCGGCATGAATGGTGGTCATCTTCCCTTTACCATCATCTTCTTGTGTGGAAAAGCTGACACTTTGACCTTGATAAGCGCCTTTAATGCCAAATAAATTATAATTAGGCGGCGCGGCTAACGCACTATTGCCCGAGCCACTTTCTAAAATAGCTTGAGCTATCATGACAGAAGCGTATAGATCATGCCGCTGACCAATAACTCGTGCTTCTTCACCGATTTTTCTAATAAACTCAGAAGTAGAAGCATTCTCTTGGACAACAAAATTTGCCTCGGCTTGTTGTTGAATTCCTGCTTGCTTTTCCTTTTCTTGACTATTGTCTATCTCTGAATGTACCAACGGCTCTTTGGTCTTTTCAGTTAATGTAGAATTTTGTGGTTCCTGATTATGAGGTGACTTCTCAGTGAGCGCTTTACGCTCTTCAGATACTGGTTGCTCATTTTGTAACGATTCGGTTGGTTTAGTACTAGCAATTGGCTTTTCTTGTGGCGGTAAACTATTTTCAGATTCTGAAGGTTCCACATTATTTTCCTGATGGTCACTGCTGTCATCTTGTATTGAACTTTCTTGTTGTTCAGACGAACTTATTACTGTTTCGTTCAGCGTTGAAGAAGTAAGAGTTCCTTGGTCTTGATTGACTTGGTCCGCTCTTTTTTCTTCCAGCACTAGCTGTCGGTTTTCGTGACTCGTTTCGGTCTCCTCTTGAGCGATTAATGGTTCCGAATTGTAGTAACTGGCGCCAGCATAAGTCCCTAAGACTCCAAGACATACCAACTTCAAATATCTTGCCTTTCTTTTTTTCATCGCATTTCTCCTTCATTTACCTCTTTATTTCTGCTAATAATTGCTCTATCTGTTGGTACATTCCTGTTGATTCATTCTTGATGGTTAGCATTTGTTCACAATAAGCTTGGTACTCTCTTGCCACTTGCTTCATGCGCGTTAAAGTTGCTAAACGTTGTTCCATTTCTTCATGAACCGTTGCAACTTGTTGGTTAGCTTGAGCAATTGTTTCTTTTGCTTGACGTTTGGCTTCTAATAAGACTTCACCAATTTCTTTTTGAGAAAGCGTAACGGCTGTGTCTAAGTTCTCTTCGCTAGTCTGTCTCGGTTGCATCTTTGCTTCAGACAATTGTTTCTGTAAAGAAGTGATAGTTGCTTCTTTATCACTTAACGTTTCTTTAACATGTTTAAGTTGAACATCTTTTTCGACTACTTGTTTTTGTAATGCTTCCACTTCATTGGTTTGCATTAATAATTGCTCCGTTAGCTTTTTAATGGATTGCTGATGTAGTTGATTTTCTTCTTCTAGTTTTTCAACAAAAGAAAATGACTCTTCTGACAGTTCAGTCGGCACTTCTTGCTGGACCTGTTTTACTTTTGCGGCTTGCTCTTTTGCATAAACGACATCGTCATCAAAGATTGCTTCTTCTGTTACCGTTGGTTGTGCTTTCATCGATTGTTCATTTTCAAAATCCGGCATCTTCTCATACTCCTCATCTTCATTGTTTTTAGTCAAAAATTGCCACATCTTTTTCTCCTCCTTCATACCTTTTACACCGTTAACATATAGCCTTTTGAACGAATTGTTTTGATATATTGTGGTTTGTTCACATCTTGTTCAATTTTTTTGCGCAAATGGAAAATCACATTAGCGACACGATATTTTCGTTCATTCGCAGTATCTTTCCAGACATTTTTGTAGAGTTCTTCATATGTAATTGTTTGTCCTGCGTGTTTGTATAAATACTCTATTGTGAAAAATTCCAATTTTGTTAAAAGAATTTCTTCTCCGCTTCCCAAGCAAACACTCAAATTTGGCGCAATTAAATACAATCTCTCAGAAAGATTCTTAGTAACTGTTTGTTCCTCGTTTGCAATAGCTAATTTAGGATAAAAACGTCTTTTTACACGTTGCAATAAATTACTCATGCTTAACATGCATTCTTGACGATCATAAGAATGATCAAAAACGCCATCTGCGCCTAATTGTAAATAAATAATTCGATTGACTTTACTAATTGCTTCTGTCCGAGAAAATAACCAAATTGGCAAGTCTGACTGCTTGCGAATTGTCATTAATAACTCACAACAAGTATTTACTTGCTGGTGATCAGTAACTTCAATCACTAATCCATCAATATGGTGCAAATGAAGAAGTATATTTGTTCCTTGGATGATCTGACATTCTACTTGATTACTAACAAACCAATTTTGACAGTATTCTTTTGTTTCAATTGTCAAAGGAACGACACCAATTGTATATTTTTCCATTTTTCCACCTCAATCTTCCTAATATTCCCCTTCAAAATATAATAATTTTTATTTATATTCTATTAATAAATAAAAATTACCAACTACTAGTTTTCAAAAAATGATTGTTATTACTAAATTTTATCGAATAAAAACAAGGCTGTCTAGCTAAAACGAAGCCTTTAAATTATCATCTTTTTTGTTAAATGAGTAAATATTTGAGAAAACACTACAAGTAAAGATATTATTTAGATTATTTATTCTTTATGTAAAAAAAAGCTTACGATTTTTCAATCGTAAGCTTTTAGAATACTTTTTTATTTTTACATCATACCGCCCATGCCCATTGATGGATCCATCATAGGAGCTGGTGCAGCTGGTTCTGGTTTGTCTGCAACAACTGCTTCGGTTGTTAATAATAAAGCTGACACAGAAGCTGCATTTTGTAATGCAGAACGAGTTACTTTTGTTGGGTCAACAATACCGGCTTCAACCATGTTTACCCATTCACCGTTAGCTGCATTGAATCCGATACCTAAGTCAACATTTTTTAGTTTGTCAACAATCACTGATCCTTCATAACCAGCATTTTCAGCGATTTGACGGATTGGTTCTTCTAATGCACGAACGACAATCTTGATCCCTGTTGCCACATCGCCTTCAGCTTCCAACGCAGCGACTTTACCAATTACATTGACAAGTGCGGTACCACCACCAGAAACCATGCCTTCTTCTACAGCGGCACGTGTTGCGTTTAACGCATCTTCAATTCGTAATTTTAATTCTTTTAATTCTGTTTCAGTTGCAGCACCGACTTTAACGACAGCAACCCCGCCAGCTAATTTAGCTAAACGTTCTTGTAATTTTTCACGATCAAAATCAGACGTTGTTTCGCCGATTTGGTTTTTAATTAAATGAACGCGGGCATCAATGGCTTCTTTTGAACCAGCACCTTCAACAATTGTTGTGTTATCTTTGTCGACAACTACTTTGCTAGCATTTCCTAAGTTTTCAATGGTTGTGTCTTTTAACTCTAACCCTAAGTCGTCAGTGATTACTGTACCACCTGTTAAAATAGCAATATCTTCAAGCATCGCTTTGCGGCGGTCACCAAATCCTGGCGCTTTTACTGCGACAACATTAAATGTACCACGGATTTTGTTCAATACTAATGTTGGTAGAGCTTCTCCATCAACATCATCCGCAATGATCAATAGTGGACGGCTTTGTTGTAGAATTTGTTCTAATAAAGGTAAGATATCTTGAATATTTGAGATTTTTTTGTCGGTAATTAAGATATATGGATTTTCTAAAACAGCTTCCATTTTATCGTTGTCAGTAACCATGTATTGAGATAAATAACCGCGGTCGAATTGCATTCCTTCAACCACATCTAATTCTGTTTCAATCCCTTTTGATTCTTCAATGGTAATTACGCCGTCGTTACCAACTTTTTCCATTGCATCGGCAATTAATTGGCCGACTTTTTCAGAACCTGATGAAACAGCAGCGACTTGTGCAATCGCTTCTTTTGAATCAACTACAGATGAAATATTGTGTAATTCTTCTACTGCTGTTTTTGTTGCTAATTCAATCCCACGACGAATACCTAATGGGTTAGCTCCAGCAGTTACGTTTTTTAAGCCTTCACGAACAATGGCTTGTGTCAAAACAGTCGCTGTTGTTGTTCCGTCACCAGCAATATCATTCGTTTTAGAAGCAACTTCTGAAACTAATTTTGCGCCCATGTTTTCAAAATGATCTTCTAATTCAATTTCCTTAGCAATTGTTACTCCATCGTTAGTAATCAATGGTGAACCAAATGATTTTTCTAAAACAACGTTACGACCTTTAGGGCCTAATGTCACTTTCACTGTATCTGCTAATACATCTACTCCGCGTAGCATTGCTGCACGTGCATCTTCTGCAAATTTAATCTCTTTTGCCATGATTTCTTCACCTCATAATTTTTTTCTTCTATTATATTATTCTGTAAAAGTTGTTTATTATTCAACAGTGGCAATAATGTCTTTGGCTGATACAATTAAGTATTCTACGCCTTCGTATTTCACTTCTGTTCCTGAATATTTTTCAAACATTACTGTGTCACCAATTTTTACTTCCATCGGAACTTTTGTGCCATTTTCAAGCACACGACCTTCACCTACTGCGATAACTTCACCTGTTTGTGGTTTTTCTTTTGCAACGGATGCAAGAACAATTCCTCCAACAGTTTTTTCTTCTTCTTTCGCGACTCTAATTACGACGCGATCGCCTAATGGTTTTAACACAATAAATCCCTCCAAATAAAAAGTTTTCGCTTATTTTAGCACTCGATACATAAGAGTGCTAACTCACACTATTTATAATACTCATTTCACTCTAAAAATGCAAGTCTTTTCTCTCTTTTTCTTGTCAATTATAAGATACGCATTTTTTATTGCGTATTCTTTTTTCATGGAATGTTTTTCCAATCCTTTAATTCATGGTAAAATAAATTGACTACGATTGGAGGCGAATAAAATGAAACAACGTTTACTTACAGCACTAATAGCAACCTTCGTTTATTTTGTGATAGCGAATTTAGGAAATCTTGTTTTCAGTGTCACAGAAGGAATTGTTTCGACACTTTGGGAATCTCTTTTCTTTTTCTTATTCGTTTTTCTTTTATTAGGATATCGCAATAATCGTAAAAAATAATTATAGAAAGGATTAACCATGACCTTAAGAAAATCAAGTTTATTTATTTTAGTCACATACATTATCGCTTTTTTCGGGCCGTTACTTTTTTCGGGTATTTCCCCCAATGCAGCGATTAATGTGACAACTGCTCTCTACATTATTGGCGCCCTTGTAATGATTGGCATCTTTTTAAAAACAACAGAACCTTCTCCTTTAGAGGAAACAGCAACCTTGAAATCACCTATTTTTATTTTTTTACTAGGTGTTAGTGGGATTTTCATTGCCATGCTGATTCAAGGGGTTACTTTTGCCATTGAAGTAGCCATCACAGGAGAACAAGCTACTTCTCAAAATACGCAAGCTATTGTAGCGGTGATTTTGGCAAATCCTTTATTTATTTTGGCAACTACTATCGGTGGTCCGATTATGGAAGAATTCGTCTTTCGTTATGCATTTATCCATTTAATCCAGCCTTTTACAAATTTCTGGATTGCGGCTACTGTTAGTTCGGCGATTTTTTCACTCGCACATGCCGATGGTCACTTTTTTGTTTATTTCTTTATGGGATTTTTCTTTGCTCTTTTGTACAAGCAAACTGGAAAAATTTGGACCTCAATTATTGCCCATTGCGGCATGAATACGATTGTGATTATTGTTCAACTACTTTTGCATAATGGTGCAATTCAATAAGAAAAGGGCCTTCGTCTAAACGACTAGGCCCTTTTCTTTTGCTTATTCTTCTTCGTCAATCAATTCGTTGTCATGATGTAAGAAATAAATTAATGTTTGTAATTCGTTGGTTAAGTCAACATTTTGAATTAATACTTCAGGTGGCGCTACTAAACGCGCAGCCGTAAAGTTTAGAATTCCTTTAACCCCTGCTTCGGCAAGTTTGTTTACAACTTCTTGCGCTTTGCGAGCTGGAATAGTTAAAATAGCTACTTCGATTTGTTGAACACGGATTTGTTCCATCATATCTTCCATTGGATAAACCGGAATACCGTCAACAATGCGTCCCACAATATCTTCATTCACATCAAATGCGCAACTTACACGAATACTGTTGCTTTGATGGAATTTGTACTTTAATAAAGCACTTCCTAAATTACCAACCCCGATTAATGCGACATTGGTTAACTCATCTTCATTCAACGTTTTTGCAAAAAAGTTCATTAAGTTTTCAACATCATAGCCGTACCCACGTTTACCTAATTCACCAAAATATGAAAAGTCACGACGAATAGTCGCACTGTCTACTTGTACCGCTTCACTTAATTCAGTTGATGAGACTTTATTTTTTCCTGTATCATGTAACATTCTTAAGTAGCGATAATATAAAGGAAGGCGTCGCGCCGTTGCTTTTGGAATAACTTGATCTTTCACAATTGGACCTCCAATACTTTCACTTAAATCTTATCCATTAACATAATAGCAGTTTTTCACAATAAAAAGCAATTCTATGGCTCAAAAATAGCATTTTTCTTCAAAAGTTTGTGATAAAAGGTATAAACCTTCACAAAGCATTTTTTGATACGTGCTATTTTAGCAGATTTTATGCTACACTAAGGGCAATGAATTTAGAAATGAGGACTACTGATGATTTTATTACAAGCAAATCAAGTTGCCCGGCATTTTGGCTCGGAAACATTGTTTGAAAACATACATTTAGAAATTGCAACAAAAAGTCGGATTGCCTTAGTTGGTCGTAATGGTGCTGGAAAATCGACTTTTTTAAAAATCATTGCAGGCATTGATGCTCCCGATAGCGGAACCATTGCCAAAAATAAAACTGCTACGTTAGGTTATTTAGCTCAAAATACCGGCTTAGAATCAGATAAAACCGTTTGGGAAGAAATGACAAAAGCCTTTGCTGACATCCTAGAAATGGAACAGCGTATGCGAGAATTAGAAACTAAAATTAGTGAAATGGAGCCAACCACTTCCGTTTATGAAGGAATTTTAAAAGAGTACGATCAATTGCAACATACATTTTCTGAAAAAAATGGCTACGGCTATGAAAATGAAATTCGTTCAGTCCTTCACGGCTTTGGCTTTGATGAATCCTTTTACACGAAAGATATTCAAACCTTATCTGGTGGTCAAAAAACCCGGCTTGCATTAGCGAGAATGCTTTTACAAAAACCAGACATTTTAATTCTGGACGAGCCTACAAACCACTTAGATATCGAGACGCTTTCTTGGCTGGAATCTTATTTGCCAAGCTATGCCGGCGCCCTATTGATTGTTTCCCACGATCGTTATTTTTTAGATAAGGTAGTTAATGAAGTTTATGAACTGAGTCGCAAAAAAATGACTCACTACAAAGGAAACTATTCCAAATACTTAGAGTTAAAAGCAGAACAATTAGCCAGTGAATGGAAAGCGTATGAAAAGCAACAAGAAGAAATCAATAAGTTAGAAGATTTCGTTGCCAAAAATCTGGTTCGTGCATCTACAACGAAACGTGCACAAAGTCGCCGAAAAGTATTAGAAAAAATGGACCGTTTAGACCGACCTCAAGGAGATGAAAAATCGGCGCATTTTCTTTTCGATAGTGAAAAAGTCTCGGGAAATGTTGTTTTACAAGTCGAAGATGCCGCCATTGGTTACGACCAAGAACATATTTTATCCGAACCTATTCACTTGGATATTCGTCGTAAAGAAGCCATTGCCTTAGTCGGACCGAACGGAATTGGTAAATCCACTCTCTTGAAATCAATTATTGACCGCATTCCTTTCATTAAAGGAAGTAAAACTTTTGGCACCAATGTTTCTGTAGGTTACTATGACCAAGAGCAAGCCAATTTACATGGCAATAAAACGGTCTTAGCGGAATTATGGGATGAACACCCAACCACACCTGAAAAAGAGATTCGAAGTATTTTAGGCGGCTTTCTCTTCAGTGGAGACGATGTTGAAAAAACGATTCCTTTATTAAGCGGTGGCGAAAAAGCCCGTGTGGCATTAGCAAAACTAGCGATGGATCGTGACAATTTCTTGATTCTCGATGAGCCAACCAATCACTTGGATATCGATAATAAAGAAGTTTTAGAAAATGCGCTGATTGATTATGAAGGAACCATCCTCTTCGTTTCCCATGACCGTTACTTTATCAATCGAATTGCAACAAAAGTTGTTGAGCTTTCTGAAAAGGGCAGCAAACTTTATTTAGGCGACTATGATTATTATTTGGAAAAGAAACAAGAGGAAGAAGAAATCGCTGCCCTCTTAGCTAATGAAGAAGCGGCGAAAAAACCCGAACCAGTTACAGCCAAAAATACCTTTTATCAAAACAAGGAGCAACAAAAATTACTCCGTACTTTGCAAAGAAAAATAACACAAGTCGAAGAAAATCTTGCTCAGTTAGATACGACAATTGCACAATTAGAAGCACAAATGAGTCAACCAGACATTCTAGAAAATCATGTTGAATTGCTGGCTTTAAACCAACAATTAGATGACGCTCGTCAGCAACAAGATGAACTACTTGAGCAATGGGAAAATTTCAGTTTAGAATTAGAAGAAATGGAAAATAACAATTAACGGAGGGATTCACTATGGCTTCCAAAAAAATCAGTTTAACGAAGCCCAAATATCAACAAATCGCCGTTGATGTTGCGGAAAAAATTGCAGAAGGCAAATTACATGTTGGAGATAAAATCCATGCCCGTTCCACCCTAGCTAACCAATACCAAGTGTCGCCAGAAACAGCTCGCAAAGCCATTATCGTTTTAGTCGATTTAGAAATCGTTAAAGCCAAACACGGCAGCGGCTTCTATGTGGCATCAAAAGAAAAAGCGCAGGACTTTGTGACACAATATCAAGACGTTCAAACGATTGCTGAAATTAAAGAAGAATTGCTAGATAGCGTAGCGAAACAAAAAGAAGAACTTACTCATTTTTCTAGCATTCTAGATACTCTTGTTGAACAAACAAAGCGTTTTGATTCTTTCAATCCAATGAATCCCTATTCATTGGTTTTAACAGAAGAAGCTGCTTATCTTGAGGCGACGATTAGCGAAATGAATTTTTGGCAAAACACTTCGGCAACGATTATCGCCATCAAACACAAAGAAGAGCTTCTGGTCTCACCTGGTCCATATGCAAAGATTTCGTTGAACGACACACTTTATTTTGTTGGACATGACGAATCAACCTTACAACGTGTCCAAAATTTCTTTTATCCTTAAACAAAAAAGTGACTACTTATCTTGCGGTAAATAGTCACTTTTTTTATTTATTATTTCTATTTTTCATAAAAAACCACTATAAAACCTAGTTAAAATACTGTTTTTCTTCATTTTCAGAAAGATTTTCATCTAATTTGACAAAGTGACAACTTTATAGTAGTCTGATGTAGTCACTTTTTTATTGAGGAGGAACAATGATTTGCCAAAAGTAAAAGTAAATCACCTTACCAAGATCTTTGGTAAGAAAACCAAACCGGCACTTGAAATGATTCGTGCCAACAAAAGCAAAACAGAAATTTTAGAAAAAACGGGTGCCACAGTCGGTGTTTATGATGTAAATTTCGAAGTTGAAGAAGGCGAAATTTTCGTTATTATGGGGTTATCAGGAAGTGGGAAATCAACATTAATTCGTTTATTAAATCGTTTGATTGAACCAACTTCAGGAAATATTTATATTGATGGACAAGATATTTCTTCTTTAGATAAAGAAGGATTACGTGAAGTACGTCGAAATAAAATGAGCATGGTTTTCCAAAACTTTGGTCTTTTCCCCCATCGAACTATCTTAGAAAATACGGAATATGGTTTAGAAATTCGTGGTGTTCCTAAAGAAGAACGCCAAGCAAAAGCTGAAAAAGCCTTAGAAAATTCTAGCTTAATTGCTTTTAAAGACCAATTACCAAGTCAATTATCTGGTGGGATGCAACAACGTGTCGGCCTTGCTCGTGCCTTGGCTAACGATCCAGAAATTTTATTAATGGACGAAGCGTTCTCTGCTCTTGATCCGTTAATTCGTCGTGAAATGCAAGACGAACTATTAGATTTACAAGAAAATGTCAAAAAAACCATTATCTTTATCACACATGATTTGAATGAAGCTTTACGAATCGGCGATCGGATTGCTTTGATGAAAGATGGTCAAATTATGCAAATTGGGACTGGAGAAGAAATTTTAACCAACCCAGCCAACGAATATGTGCGAACCTTCGTGGAAGATGTGGATCGTTCAAAAGTCTTAACTGCCCAAAATATTATGGTACCTGCTTTAACTACTAACATTGAAATTGATGGCCCAACTGTTGCTTTAAAACGGATGCGTCAAGAAGAAGTGAGTATGTTACTTGCCGTGGATAAAAAACGCCAACTAAAAGGCGTTGTACGCGCAGAAAAAGCTTTAGAAGCGCGTAAAAACGGGACTTCTCTTGTAGAATGTGTGGATCCAGAAATTCAAACAATCGACAAAGATATGTTAGTGAATGATATTTTCCCACTGATTTATGATGCACAAACGCCTCTTGCTGTGACTGATAACGGCAAACTATTAGGCGTGGTCATCCGTGGTAGCGTACTTGAAGCACTTGCAGAAACAGAGGTGAACGAACATGAATAAGTATCAATTACCTGTCGCGTCTTGGGTTGAAAGTTTTACTGATTGGTTAACTTCAACATTTGCTGGATTATTCAGCTTTTTACAAACAATTGGTCAAAGTGTAATGGACAACATTACTGCCTTACTAACAGCCGTACCACCACTTGTGCTGATTGTGCTATTAACGATTGCTGCTTTCTTTATTTCTAATAAAAAAATTGGCTTAAGTTTATTCACATTTATCGGCTTAATGTTTATCTATAACCAAAACTTATGGAACGATTTAATGAGTACCGTTACGTTAGTTTTACTTTCTAGTGTTATTTCCATTATCATTGGTGTGCCACTAGGGATTTTAATGGCGAAAAGCGAAAAAGCCAAGAGTATTATTACACCGATTTTGGACTTCATGCAAACAATGCCTGGTTTCGTTTACTTGATTCCAGCCGTTGCATTCTTCGGAATTGGTATGGTTCCTGGGGTCTTCGCCTCTGTTATCTTCGCTTTACCACCAACCGTGCGCTTTACGAATTTAGGAATTCGACAAGTACCAAATGAACTTGTTGAAGCAGCTGATTCTTACGGTAGTACTGGCTGGCAAAAATTATTCAAATTAGAATTACCTTTAGCCAAAAACACGATTATGGCTGGTGTTAACCAAACAACCATGCTAGCCCTATCAATGGTAGTTATTGCTTCAATGATTGGTGCGCCTGGACTAGGACGTGGCGTCCTTTCTGCTTTACAACGTGCGCAAGTCGGGAACGGTTTCGTAAATGGTGTGGCTTTAGTTATTTTAGCGATTATCATTGACCGTTTTACTCAACATTTAAATAATAAAAAAGCAGCCCCTAAAGCATCTGGTGCCACCTCTAAAAAGAAAAAATATGGGATTATTGCAGCGGTTGTTGTAATTGTTGCTGGCTTAGTTGGTGCTTCAATTTTTACAACAACAAATGATAAGCAAATTTCCCTTTCTTATGTGGAATGGGATACCGAAGTAGCCTCCACACATGTGGTTGCCGAAGTCTTAAAAGATATGGGATATGATGTTAAAACGACTCCTTTAGATAACGCAATTATGTGGGAATCTGTAGCTAAAGGTGAAACAGATGCCATGGTTGGTGCGTGGCTGCCAGGAACTCACGCAGAGCAATATAAACAATATAAAGATAAATTAGACGACCTTGGTGAAAACCTTAAAGGCGCGAAGCTAGGAATTGTCGTCCCTTCTTATATGGATGTTGATTCTATCGAAGATTTATCTGATCAAGCTGGGAAAAAGATTACTGGAATTGAACCTGGGGCTGGTGTTGTTGCAGCAGCAGAGAAAACTAAAGAAGCTTATCCTAATTTGAAAGATTGGTCTGTTGAAACTTCTTCATCAGGTGCCATGACTGTCGCCTTAGGACAAGCAATTAAAAACAACGAAGACATCGTTATTACTGGCTGGTCTCCTCACTGGATGTTTGCAAAATATGATTTAAAATATTTAGCTGATCCAAAAGGCACTATGGGCGGCGAAGAAGCGATTCACACAATGGCTCGCCAAGGCCTAAAAGAAGATCAACCAGAAGCTTACAAAGTGTTAGATAATTTCCATTGGACAACTAAGGATATGGAATCTGTCATGTTAGAAATTAACGAAGGCAAAGACCCACAAGAAGCTGCACGTGATTGGGTTGATTCACATAAAGACCAAGTAGCAGAATGGAAAAAATAATTCTTAACAAATGACTTCCCCATCTATTAAAAGAGGGCGTTGAACAAATTGTTCAACGCCCTCTTTTTTCGCCAAAAAAACCACTCAGTTGGGTAGACTGAGTGGAAAGGAGTTATTTTTACTTGAGGAGTAAAAATGAAAAGTGTTTATGTTGGGTGTTTTGTTGGTATGCTTATATATTAACGAGAACCTGTGAATAATTTGTGACGAAAACCTTGGAAATTTGCTACGAATTACTTAAAAAAGTTTAAATGTGTCTCACCCTAGTTAATCGATACAGTGATTATTTCTTTTTAGCATTTTGGATGGCTTTAAATAATGTTGAAAATTGTCCTTTGAAAGACATCACATCATCAAAGATATCAACACCATCGTTTAACATTTTGACGGTAACCCAGCCAAGCGCTTCCGTAATTGCTACCGCAACTGAAGCATTGACCATGCCACCAGTCACAGTTCCGACAACAGGAATCACTTTTAGAATATTCCCGACTGCGCTCTTACCTAAACTAACCACTACTAATTCTTTGGTTAAACTTTTACCTAAACTTTCAGACCAAGACTGACCAAAAATTTTATGCAGCCGTGACATCATAGTTAATTGAACAGGTACCAGTAAAAAAGCATCCGAAAACGGAATTGGCGAAAACCCAATAATTGCTGCTGACAATGCAGCAAAATGAATCGTTTGATGACTTTTCTTTTTCACGTCAGGTGAAACACCAGCCAAAAATTCATCAAATACTTTGTCGAGTTGTGTTTGACTGTTCGTCACTAATTGTTCTGCTTTACCTTTAGAAGTTGCGAAAGCATTCATTATGGCCGTAGACGTTTTTTGTGGAAATTTTTTCAAGACATCTTGAAAAAAAGAACGAAATTCTGGGTCTTCGATTTCTTCATTCAATTGCTTAGTTTCTTGTTCTGCTAATTCTTGTTCTGCTAATTCTTGTTTTTCAATCTCTTCAAAAAGTTCTTGTTTCTTTTTGTTTTTATGTTTTTTTCTTCTCATCTCATTAACTCCCTTATCTATCAATATGTAGAAACAAAGTATAGCATAGCCCCTGATTGATTCTCTTTTAGATGATTTGAAAAGCCAGAACTTATCTGTTTTTTAAACAAATAGAAATGTTCTAGCTTTTCTCAAAAAATCAGCTATTTTGTTTGTTCTTCACCGCAATAAACCGTCAAGTGTTTAGGCAAAATCTTCAGCGTAATTGGCAAAGCAGCTCCTTCATCACCATCCACATTAGTGGTTAATTCTTCTTGGTTTTCTAAGGAGATTGTTCCTTCTTTAAAGGTTAGGTAAACTAAATTATCAGTGGACTGGTCGACGCCTTTTAACAAATCTGGGACTGCTTTTACTGCATCCCACAATGATTGATCTTTTAAATAAACTAAATGAAGTTTGCCATCATCCACTTGGGCCTCTGGTAATAATGTTTCAAACCCACCGATTGAATTCGTTAAGCCAACTAAAACGGTACTACTTTCAATGGTTTGTTCTTTTTGATCCAAGCTTAAATGAAAAGGATACGTTTGAGCATTCGCTAAATGTTTGGCACCTGAAATAAAATAAGCGAGTTTTCCTAACTTCGTTTTTTGTTCAACATCCACGTCGTTAATTGACTCTGGAATCGTCCCAATTGCAACGACATTCATAAAGTAGTCGTCATTGATTTTCCCCACGTCTAAAGCACTGGTTTTTTCTAAATCTAATTGTTGAATCGCTTCTTCAGGGTCCATCGGTAAATTCAAGGCTCGCGCTAAATCGTTCACCGTTCCTAAAGGAAAAAAGCCAAATTTTGGGCGATAAGCTTGTTCTGCCAACCCGCTAATTCCTTCATTAACGGTTCCATCTCCCCCCATTACGAAAACACTGTCAAAGTGACTTTCCGCAGCTTCACGGGCAAATTGTTCTGCATCGCCGCCTTTTTCTGTTTGTTTCACTACAACTTCATCAAATAACTGCTTTAATTTTTCTTCTGCTAACGTTTCAAATTCTTTGGCTTTTTCACCACCAGAACTGGGGTTAACAATTAAAACTGCTTTTTTCACTGGCACCACTCCTCATTGATATCTAAATCGTTTGATTCCTTACAATTATTATAAAAGATATTTTTGATTCTGGCGAAAAATATGCTGACACTTGCTTAACAAACAAGCATTCCTGCTCCTCACTACTTTTCAAAACGTTCTTTAAAGCAATAGGCAAAATAATAGAACAATTTCCAAAAATCTTGCCAAACTTTTGGATCCATCCCCGTCAATTCATGAATTCGTTTCAAGCGGTAATTCAATGTATTTCGATGGATATGTAATACTTGTGAGGTTTCATTGATGTTTAAGTTATGATTGGCGAAAAAAATAACGGTTTCATAGTATTCATCATAAATCGTCTGGATGGTTTCAAAAAAATCCAATTCAATATGAAAAGGAAAATTAAAAATTCCTTGAATGAAAAAATCTTCTGCTTGGTAAAACTTAGCCTTTTCTAATTGGAGAAACGATAGAAGTAAATACGTGTTTTGTGCCTCTTGGACCATTTGTTGAATCGTGGCTTTTTCCGAACTTATCACAAGGTATTCTGTTACTGGCTTTGTTATCTGAGGTGGTTCAGAAGTAATCACCAGATAACAATTTTCCCATTCAAATATTTCATGGCCAGGATAATAACTGGATAATAAGCGCTTGTTCTTGGTCAGTACACAATGATTCTGGTCATCTAATTGAAGGTTATATAGTTCCAACGCTTCAAGTTTTAAGGCTTCTGAGTAAGCAGAATCAACATGCATTAAGTGCTGGATAAACTGATTTTTTTGTTTCTTCTTTTTTTCGCGTTCTTGTTGTGTATTTAATTCTTCTGTCAGTAAAAGAACAATCGAGCGCACAAGCTTGGTAAATTTGCGCACCTCGTCTGGTTCTCCTGAAATGCCTACGACACCTAGAATGTGATCATTCAAAATAATCGGTTCATTGGTGCCTTTTTTCTCTAAAGAAGTATCTTTATAAATTTCAATATTTTTTCGTTCATTGATGGCTCTTTCTGCGCCACGATGGCGCTCCCCAATTCGAGCAGAATCTCCACTCGCAATAATTTTTCCTCGTTCATCCATAATATTGATGTTATAAGGAATATCCGCCATTAACTTTTCAACAATTTTATTTGCTTGGATTTTGTCTAATTTTAACATTGCTATCGCCAACTTTCTAAAAAGCGAGTAGCGTTTGGGACATAAGCCGCAATGACTTATGTCCCAAACGCTTAATTCTTCAGATCAACGACTGAACATTTTTATTTCAGCTTTCATTACTGATGATACCATGGTTAGTTCTTAGTCACAAGGCACCAGCTGTAATGTACGAGCAATATTTTCAACGGTTCTTTCTAAGTTAACTGGTCCATTTTTCAATGCTGCTTCCAATGGTTCGGCTTTGGCCAAAATTCCAAAAATAGCCGTCATCCCTTCTTCATAGAGGACATCCACATCTTTGCCGATATAGCCAGCACAAGCGAAAACCGGTTTTTGATACTTCTTGGCCAAACGTGAGACGCCATAAGGGGCTTTGCCGAATTTTGTTTGAAAATCCATACCGCCTTCACCAGTAAAGACATAATCAGCAGCTTTTATTTTTTCTTCTAATTGATTCACTTCTACTACAATATCAATCCCTGGGCGTAACTGAGCTTTTGTAAATGCTAGTAACCCTGCACCCAAACCACCAGCAGCTCCTGCACCTGGCATCATCTCAACATCAATGCCGACCTCTTTTTTGATGACCGCTGCATAATGGGCTAAGTTTTTATCTAATTGAGCCACCATTTCTTCTGTCGCACCTTTTTGCGGACCAAAGACATGAGACGCCCCTGTTGGCCCTGTTAGTGGGTTATTCACATCACTTGCTACTAGAACTTCGGTAGCAAAAATACGTTGATCAAACTGTGTTAAATCGATCTGCGCCAGTTTATCTAATGCACCACCGCCACGTGTCAATTCTTGCCCTTCCTTGTCTAACAAACGCGCACCAAGTGCCTGAATCATACCTGCACCCCCATCATTTGTCACGCTACCACCAATGCCGATAATGATTTTTTTTGCCCCATGATTGAGCGCATGTTGAATCATTTCTCCTGTACCATAAGTAGAAGTGATCAAGGGATTACGTTCTGCTGCTTTGACCAATTCAATTCCGTTGGCTTTCGCCATTTCAATGACCACCGTTTCTTGGTCACCTAATAAGCCGTAATAGGTTTCAACGATTTGATCAGGAAGCGGTCCTGCCACACGCACTGGTACTCTTGTGCCTCCTGTTGCATCCACTAAGGAATCCACCGTTCCTTCCCCGCCGTCTGCCATCGGGACGTGTTGAATGTCTGCATCTTTAAATACAGCTAAAATCCCTTTTTCCATTGCCAGACAGGCTTCTTTTGCACTCATACTTTCTTTAAATGAGTCTGGAGCCAAAACAAATTTTTTCGTCATCTTTTCGCGCCTACTTTCCAACTAGTTTAAAATAAAGCCATATAAAATGGTTGCAACAATCGTCATTACCCCACCGACACACATTTCATAAGGAATCACTCGAATTCTTTCTTTAATCGTCATATTCATACTTTGTGCCGTAATATGGAAATAATTGCCTTGAGGAACACTATCAATCACAGTTGCCCCAGTATGCACCATGACTGCTGCTGAAAGTGAAGATGTGCCCATATCTAAAATCGCTGGTCCAAAAGAACCTGTCGCTAAAATAACCGCTGTGGATGTTGAACCAACTGCTAAGCCCATTAAAATACCAGAAATCGGTGCCAAGAAGGTTCCAGAAATTCCCATAACAGAAATTAAGTGGACAATTTGTGTTGATAAATCAGAAACAGAAATTAATCCAGCAATTGCACCTGCACCAATTAAAATTAAAACGGTATCGGTTACTCTCTTCAAGCCAGAAGACGCATAAAAGGCCAGTTGTTTTGTTTGCCCAATCGCAATTGTCCCAACAACTGAGGCGAACGGCAAAATATACAGAGCATCAATATTCAAACTTTTGATGAAAGAAATATTTAAAACGGCGCCAATCGGATTAAGTAATAATAAGACAATCGCTAACACTGGCGCGATCAACGCCTTTTTCAAAGGTAATAATTCTTTTGTTTGTTCCTCTACAAGATCCGTTTCTTTGACCATTGATCCTTTACTTCTCATGATATTTGCAAGAACAACAGCTGTAATTAAGCCAAATACGGCTGGAATAAAACCAGCAATCATAACGTCACTTAAAGGTAAATTAAAGCCGTTCGCCGCTGCAATAGTATTTGGATTAGGCGAAATAATATTGCCCGCTTTGCCGCCACCTGATAAGGCAATCAATAATGATAACTTACTGATACCCGTACTTTTCCCAACAGATAGAGCAATCGGGGCAACAATCAACACTGCAACAGGAATGAATACGCCCACTGCTGTAATTACCATTGTGGATAATGCCAAAGATAAAATAGCTTTTTTCTCGCCAAGTTTTTGTACAATGGCGTTGGCAATTGATTCTGCCGCACCGGATTCCATCATCACACCCGCCAACATGCCGGCTGCTAAGACACGGATTGCGGTTCCCATAATACTTTGTGTTCCGTTTAATAGAACAGCGACTGTATCTGACAGGGAAGCGCCTCCAATAAGACAACCAACAATTGCACCAAAAAACAAGGAATACACAGGATTAAATTTTTTCAAAATTAATACTATTGCTACAACTAATCCTAAAATTGCAGCAACCCAAGATATTGTAATATCTGGCATTCAAAATCAGCTCCTTAAATTGTTTACGCTTTCATTTTATCAAAGTCCTTTCTTTTTAAAATTGTAAATTTAACAGGATTTATTGTTCAAATGCACAAAAAAACCGTTCTTAAAGAACAGTTTTTTGAAATCTTTTTCTATCTTTCTTAATAATGACCACCAAGCCAACGAACAAAAGAACACTCACAATTAACAATACTGCCGTTTTATTATATCCATGAAATAGTGCTTCGCCTCCACATGCGTAAAGTATTGAGGAAGGAATCACACCAACGACTATCGCGGCTATTAAATTTTTTAATGACAACTGCATAGTATCCGCAGCAAAATTAATCACAGAAGAAGGAATAATTGGAATCATGTAGCCCACCATAATCCCAATTTTTGGATGCTTCATCCGTCGAATGGACTGGACCCAATGATTGGTCTCCGTTTTTCTATCTAAAAATTTTATATGATGCATCAAAAAGATTGCAACTAAATTTCCCAAACTATTCCCTAAAACGTTAATGAGTGTGCCGCTGAAGGGACCAAAACTCAATCCTGCAATCACACCAATTACCGAGGTTGGAATCCCTGGTACTGCACACATGATCGCGGTCAAAAAAACTAACAATAGCGCTGCTGAAAAACCATGTGAACGAATTCGCTCTAATAATTGTGTCTTACTGGCTTTAGGATTCAAAAATAATTGAATATCTGTTTGATATTCTAGATACAAACGGTAACCTACCAGCAGGATTAAAATAAGCCCGCTACTGATTAGTAGTATTCGGATTGTTTTCCTCTTCATTTTCTTTGCTCCTTTTATGCTTTATACAAAGTGTAGCACAGGTTTCTTCGTGCCTCAATTAGAAGCTTGTATGAATAAAAGCCGCCCCTAAAAGTTAGACTAAAAATCTAGCTTTTAGGGGCGATTCGAAAGTTATGAAGGTACTTTTTTTATTTCCGATACATCTTAAACTCCAAGAACAGATCATTATAAATTCCTAAGTATTCTTGACCTAAGTCTTGGTAAACTTCTAAATGTTTGATGGTTTCATCATCTGGATAAAATTGTTTATCTTCAGCAACTTCTTTTGGTAATAGTTTTTTAGCTTCTTTATTTGGTGTGGAATAACCAATATATTCTGCGTTTTGTGCTGCATTTTCTGGTCGTAACATAAAGTTCATAAATGCATAGGCACCCTCTTTATTTTTGGCTGTCTTAGGCATCACAATGTTATCAAACCAGAGATTAGAGCCTTCACTGGGAATCACATAATGTATATGTTCATTGTTTTCTAGCATTTCAGCAGCTTCACCAGAGAAAGTTACAGCAACTGCACTTTCTTCATTAGCCATGTACATTTTGATTTCATCGGCAACAATTGCTTTGACATTGTTCGTTAATCGGTTTAACTTATCGGTAGCCTGACGTAATTGTTGGTCGTTTTTACTGTTTAACGAATAGCCTAAACTGTTCAAAGATAATCCTAACACTTCGCGAGCGCCATCAATCAGCATGACATTATTTTTTAATTCCGGGCGCCATAAATCATCCCAATGTTGGATCTGACGACCGTCAATAAATTTATCATTATAAATAATCCCCAACGTGCCCCAGAAGTACGGAACGGAAAACTTATTTTTGGGATCAAAGGATTGATCTAAAAAGCGTGCATCAATGTTTTCTAAGCCTTTTAATTTGCTGTGATCAAGTGGTAAAAGCATCTTCGCTTTCATCATTTTTTGAATCATATATTCAGAAGGAATGGCAATATCATAGGCTGTGCCACCTTGCTGAATTTTTGTATACATAGCTTCATTAGAATCAAAGGTTTCGTAATTGACTTTATAGCCTGTTTCTTTTTCAAATTTCTTAATCAAGGCCGGATCTATATAGTCCCCCCAATTGTAAATGGTCAAGGTATCTGCTCCTGCCATGCCACTTGCTTTCTCCAATTGGCGCACGCCAAAAAACAAGATGACAATAATAGCGATAATTCCAATAAAAAGTGACTGTAATTTTTTCATTTTAACTTGGCCACCTCACTTTGTTCCCGACGCATTTTCTTTAAACGTTTTGGCGTATTGTCTTTACTGATAAAGTAATAACCGACAACTAGAATCATTGAGAATAGGAACACTAACGCACTTAAGGCATTGATTTCTAAACTAATTCCCTGACGTGCTCGTGAATAAATTTCAACAGATAATGTTGAAAAACCATTGCCTGTCACAAAGAATGTTACGGCAAAATCGTCCAACGAATAAGTAAAGGCCATAAAGTAGCCAGCAATAATTCCTGGCGCTAAAAAAGGCAAAATAATATTTTTAATCACTTGAACATTATTGGCCCCTAAATCCCGTGCCGCATCTACCATAGAATCGTTCATCTCTTGTAGTTTTGGTAAAACCATTAAAACAACAATTGGAATACTAAAGGCAATATGCGACAATAATACACTTGTAAAACCTAAACTGATAAACCCTACTGCCGTGAAGAAAATTAAGAAACTGGCTCCAATAATAACATCTGGTGAAACGAGTAAAATGTTATTAAAGCTAAGCAACGTGTTCCGGTTTTTACGACGTTTTGTATAATAAATCCCCATCGCGCCAAATGTTCCAATGATGGTTGCTATTAAAGCCGATAAGAAAGCTAGCAAAAACGTATTCAGAACAATGGTTAACAAGCGTGTGTCTTCGAAAACGTTCCGATAATTATCTAACGTAAAACCAGTAAACTGATTCATCGTTTGCGTGTCGTTAAACGAATAAAAAATCAAATAAAAGATTGGTGCGTACAGTAGCGCAAAGACAACGAATAAATACACATAAGACCATTTAAACTTTTTCTTTTGCATTATTTGCCACGCCCTTTCTTCTTCTCACCCGTCAGCAACATCACAATAAACATGGCAACAATTAAAATCACACCAATTGTTGAACCCATGCCCCAGTTTTGCGTTACTAAGAAGTGCTCCTCAATCGCCGTCCCCAACGTAATCACCCGATTGCCGCCAATTAAACGTGTTAACATAAAGAGCGAGAGCGAAGGAATAAAGACAGCTTGAACACCACTTTTCACACCGTTTAGGGAGAGAGGAAAAATGACACGGCGGAACGTTTCCGCACTGCTAGCTCCTAAGTCCCGACTAGCACTAATCAATGAAGGATTCATCTCTTCTAAGGCATTAAAAATCGGCATAATCATAAATGGAATTTCAATATACGTTGCGACAAATAAAAAACTGAAATCTGTAAACAGAATTTGGTGCGTACCCAAACCCATAAAACTCATAAACTGATTGATACTCCCATGAATACTGAAAATCCCAATAAAGGCATAAGCTTTTAATAATAAATTCACCCATGTTGGTAAAATAACCAGCATTAACCACAACTGTTTATGCTTGAGCTTTGTCAAAAAATAAGCCGTAGGATAACTTACCAATAACGTAAAAATGGTAATCAGAAAAGCATACCAAACCGAATTAACGGTCATACTTAAATACGTTCCTGATGTAAAATACGTTTGGTAATTCGCCAAGGTAAACTGGCCATTCATATCGAAAAATGATTGATAAATAATCATTAGCACTGGCGCAATGACGAATAAAAGTAACCACATTACATAGGGAATCGAATAAATTCGACGCATTGTTTTCATTTTATTTTCCCCTTTCGTTTACTCGTCGTAACTTTCTAAACGGGCATCAAAGTCTTCTTCTGATTCATTGAAGCGCATCACGTGAATATCTTCTGGCTCAAAAGAGAGCCCTACTTGAGCGCCTTCTTTGGCTTTTCGAGTGGAATGCACCATCCATTCGTTTCCTTGTTCATCAAAACAAATAATTTCATAATGAACGCCGCGGAATAACTGTGTATCCACCGTTACGGTTAGCTTGCCTTTTTCAAGCGTGGTAATCGTTAAGTCTTCTGGACGTAAAACGACTTCTACAGGTTCATTTTTCCGCATGCCGCCATCGACACATTCAAACTTTTTGCCCACAAATGAAACTAAATTATCTTCCAGCATCACGCCATCCACAATATTACTTTCCCCCACAAAGTCAGCAACAAAGTGATTAATCGGTTCATCATAAATATCGACTGGTGTGCCACTTTGCACGATATGACCTTTATTCATGACAAAAATTTCATCACTCATCGCTAATGCTTCTTCTTGATCATGGGTCACAAAAATAAAAGTAATTCCTAAACGTTGTTGTAAATCACGTAGTTCATATTGCATCGCTGTGCGTAATTTCAAATCTAAAGCGGATAACGGCTCATCTAAAAGCAATACTTTTGGCTCATTGACAATCGCTCGTGCAATTGCGACCCGCTGACGTTGGCCCCCAGACATTTCACTAATTTCACGTGTTTCGTAGCCGGGTAATTGAACCAAACGTAATGCCTCTTTCACTTTTTTTTCAATTTCTGCTTTGGATAGTTTTTTGATTTTTAAACCAAACGCAACATTATCAAAAACATTCATGTGAGGAAACAAAGCATAATCCTGAAACACGGTATTGACTTGGCGTTTATTGGCAGGTACATCATTTATTCTTTTACCATCAAAATAAACATCGCCAGAAGTCACGTCATTGAATCCCGCAATAATACGCAAAATCGTTGTTTTGCCACATCCTGAAGGTCCTAATAACGTATAAAATTTTCCTTCTTCAATTTCAAAGCTGACATTTTTTAATACTGGTTCATCGTCAAATTGTTTGACAACATTTTCAAATGAAATCACATGGTTTCTCACTGGATAAACTCCTCCATTTCGTCCTTTATAAATACGATTCTGTCGCCACAATTAACGCACGACTTTTTCCTCGACCATTGTTGCTAATTTGGTGAGGTTCTGTTGCTTGGTAATACATGGTTTGACCTTTTTTAGCAATATACGTGGCTTCCCCTAATGTCAAACGAATGGAGCCATCAATCACATAAATAAATGTTTCCGATAGAGAAGGTTCAAACGTTTTATATTCGCCATTTTTATCAAAAGTAATAATGACAGGTTCCATTTCTTTTTCATTTGAGGCTGGAATTAACCATTTTAGTTCATAGCCATGTTCTTCATCATAATAGAGGGTACTTTCTTCTTCATTGTAGACAATTTTCTGTTCAAGCGGTTGCTGACTAAAAAACTGCTCTGGCGTCACGCCTAGTACTTCTAAAATTGAGAAAAATGTTTCCATTGATGGTGAGCTTAAATCCCGCTCCAATTGGGAAATATAGCCTTTGGATAAATCCGTTCTTTCGCCTAATTCTTCTTGTGTTAAATTTTTCTGAATGCGTAAATTTCTCAACTTCTCACCAATTTCCATGGCACACCTCGTTTCTATTTTCAGCTAATCTTTTCAACAAAAGTTTTGTAATACTAAACTTACAGTTTAGTTTTACCTTTTTTAGTATACGAACTTTTTGAAAAATTTCAACCATTTTTCTTTATTTTTCTAGTCTAATTGTCACACAATCTTTCTTTTCTGTATAACTTACTGTTTATAAGAAGAAAAATGATACGAAAAAATCAGAATATGATAAAATAAGACGAGTTGCTTTTTTACATAATTGGAAGGAGAGTTTTTATATGAATTCATTTCAAGCATTTACGTTAAGAGAACAAGATACATCTGTTATTGGTCAACTAGAAACCATTACTTTAGACGATTTATCAGAAGGCACTGTAGTAATCAAAGCAGCCTACTCCTCAGTTAACTTTAAAGACTCTTTAGCTTCAAAAAAAGACGGCGGTGTGATTCGCAATTATCCAATGATTCCAGGAATTGATGTCAGTGGCACTGTTGTCACATCGGAAGATCCTCGTTTCAAAGAAGGCGATAAAGTGATCGTAACAGGCTATCAATTAGGGGTTAGTCATACTGGTGGTTATTCTGAATATGTGCGTGTTCCTGGCGATTGGGTAGTTCCACTTCCTGAAAAAATGAGTCTCAAAGAAGCAATGATTTTCGGAACTGCTGGCTTTACGGCCGGATTATCTGTCACAGCTTTAGAAGACGATGGCTTACGCGACGACAAAGAAGCCCCCATCGTTGTAACTGGTGCGACAGGCGGTGTTGCGACATTGTCTATTGCGATGTTGCATCAATTAGGCTACACTTCAATCACTGCATTAACTAGAAAGCCAGATTCTTTTGAGCTTTTAAAAGAGTTAGGTGTTAGTGAATGCTTATTAGTAGAAGATTTCTTAGCAACTCCTGTTAAAGCATTGATGAAACAGCGTTTTGCTTTTGCAATTGATACCACTGGTGGGGAAATTACTTCTGCTGTTTTACCACAACTTCGTTATGATGGCCGTTCAGCCATTTGTGGCCGCGCTGCTGGAATTACATTAGAGACAACCGTTTTACCCTTTATTTTACGGGGCGTTCATTTATTGGGCATTGATTCGGTTAATGTTGGTATGGACAAACGAAAAATAGTTTGGCAACGTCTTGCCACTGATTTAGACATCACTGAAAAAGCTGTGTATCAAGAGATTACTTTAGAAGAACTTCCCCCTGTTTTTGAAGCATTACAAGCAGGCCAACATATTGGACGGACCATTGTCCGAATTTCTTAAGGAGGCGTTTTGATTATGGATGTTTTAGTTACTGCTGGCGGAACGTCAGAACCGATTGATAATGTTCGTTCGATTACCAATCATTCTTCTGGCGGACTAGGAAAAGCAATTGCTGAAAGTTTTTTAGCTGCTGGACACACCGTAACCTACGTAACAACCAAACATGCATTACGTCCAACCCAACAATTGGACTTATCAATTAAAGAAATAGAAACAACGGTTGAATTAGCCACTACGTTAGAACAACTCTTTGCTGAAAAGCAATTTGATGCGATTGTTCACGCAATGGCAGTCAGTGATTTTACGACGGAAACCGCGCAAACGGAAGAACAATTTATTGATTCTTTTGCTCAACAATTAAGCGAACAAACATTGCCAAAGACCAAAGAAGCCTTGGTAACTATCGTTCAAAACACATTGAATCAGATTGCTGATATTCCTCAAACAGCAACAAAAATTTCATCTGATACGGACCGATTATTAATTTTTCTAAAGAAAAATCCTAAAGTCATCCAAATGATTCGTGACAAGCAACCCCAAACTGTTTTAGTGGGCTTTAAATTACTTGTCGACGTTTCACAAGAAGAACTTGTCCAGGTTGCACAAGCCGCTTTGGTTAAAAATCGGTGTGACTTTGTCTTAGCCAATGACTTGATGAACGTTCATGAAACAGAACACGAAGGATTATTAATTAACGAAACGGGCATTGTCCAAGAAGCTTGTTCAAAACAAGGGATTGGTTCAATGATCGTTAAAAATGTTGAAAAGAAATGGAGAGAACAACAATGAAAACTATTTTATTAGGCGTCTCTGGCAGCATTTCTGCATATAAAGCAGCAGATATTACAAGTCAACTAGCTAAGCTTGGCTACAATGTGGAAATTTTAATGACTAAAAGCAGCACAGCGTTCATCACTCCGCTGACCTTACAATCACTTTCTAAGAATCCAGTGCATACGGATGTCATGATGGAAATTGATCCCAGTAAAATTAATCACATTGAGTTAGCTAAAAAAGCGGATTTATTTTTAGTAGCACCTGCTTCGGCCAATACAATTGGGAAATTAGCCCATGGGATTGCCGACGACTTATTATCAACAGTTGCTTTGGCGCTTTATCCTGAAACACCCAAAATTATTGCGCCCGCGATGAATACGTATATGTACCAAAACCCCATTGTCCAACGAAATATTGGCATTTTAAAAGAAGTCGGCTATCAAGAAATAATCCCACGTGAGGCTCTTTTAGCTTGTGGTGATTATGGTCGTGGCGCACTTGCCACTGTTGAAGATATCCTTCAAACAGTGATGAAAATTTTAGCATCTGATAACAAGGAGTAATTTATGAATAACACGAAAAAATTTACGTTAACAGCCATGTTCTTAGCTATCTTACTTTTACTGGCTTTAACCCCGCTAGGATTTATCACATTAGGTCCTTTAAATTCGACCACGATGCATATTCCTGTAATTATTGGTTCCATTGTTTTAGGGCCAAAAATCGGTAGTATGTTGGGCGGCACGTTTGGGATCATTAGCTTAATTAAAAATACGACAGCACCAACACCTTTGTCGTTTGTTTTTTCTCCATTTATTCCCGTGATCGGTACCGATCACGGTAGTTGGAAGGCTCTTTTAATTGTGCTCATTCCGCGGATTTTAATTGGGGTCGTTCCTTATTTCGCTTACAAATGGCTAAATAAATTAACGAAGGAAAAAGCGCAACCTGTCTCCTTATTTGTGGCTGGTGTTTTAGGCTCAGCAACGAATACCATTTTAGTCATGAACATGATTTATTTTCTTTTTAATTCAGCTTATGCTGAAATTATTGGTAAAGCTGGAACTGCTGTTTACCTAGCTATTATTGCGACGATTTTCAGTTCTGGTGTGCCAGAAGCTCTTGTTGCTGGTGTAGCTGCTTCAGCAATTGCTAGCGTTTTGCTTCGCTTAATGAAACGGAATGCAACGCAAAAACTATAGAAAAAAACACAGGGACTAAAAATCAAACTTGATTTTTAGTTCATGTGTTTTTTATTTATTTTTTTTGTTTTCGTAATTTATAGGCATATTCACTGGCTTTAAATAATAATTTATTAACCGGTAAATCGAATTCCCCAATAAATTCATTAATCGTTGGGTTGAAGTTCGCTTTAAACTTAATTAATCCATCATTTAAACTACCTTCTAAGCCGCCCATATTACAGCTTTCGCAGCCACGGTTAAAACATTCTTCAATGGCATCTCGCCAAGTCACATATGTTGGCATGTAGCGTTTATAACGATCATCTAAGCCAGCATAAAGGATTTCACTTGTTGGACCAAATGTCACAGCCAAGGCGCCAGCAACCGTGACGATTTCACCAGCTTCTGCGATATTTTCTTCTAATTCTTTTAGTTCCCGAGTCAAGGAAGCATCTAATTCTTCTAAATTATGGCGCTTTTTCACTTGATTTTCTTTCAAATTACTCAAGTCTTTTTGATTTTTGTCATAGCGTTGTTGCGTGCTATCTAAGCGTTCCTTTAAATTGACTTGCGCCAGCATAATAAAGGAGTCTTCTGGGTAAATGTTCAACAGCTTCTTAAAGTAATCACTATTCCGCAAAGAAATATGTTGGCGTTCCATGGTTGATTGAATGACTTTTTCAAATTCATCAACAAAGTCAACATGCCCTTGCTGCACAACTACCCCTTTTTTTTCAGCTGTTTTAATCATTTTCTTGGTACTTTTTGACAATTGTTCCTCACTAAAATCTTCACGATAAATATTCGCTTGGAAGCGGGGCTGGATGGTGGCCCCCATATCCATTGTCAGTCCTTGATATTTGGCCCCTGCTTTTTTCAAGGTCTCAATAATAGATGTCGCTTCAGCATGCGGTTGATGTTCTTCTCCCAAATGGAAATCTTGATAGTGAACCGCAGGATCCATTTTTATAAATAAAGCTCGTTTTTTCTTGCCAAATTTTTTCAATTCAGCCATAAAGTAGTTGACCAAACGTTCATTTGTATAGTCCATTACTGGACCTCTTGGTGTATATAACATCGTAAAACCGGCTGGTAATGGTTTGATTAAAACTAAACTTGATGCAACTAATGTATCCTTTTCATAAACCCCAACAATTTCAGAACCCCAGTTATCCTTGACTTTTGCCCATGAAGATGACTGTAGTAAATTACATAATGGGTGATTTTTAACAAATGTATCGTGTACTTCTGCCGGAATACCGATTTTAAATGTGTACATGTTCAAACTCCTCTGCTGTGACTTTCCAATAGTCCGTTTATCTTACACTATCATAGTGTATTCCAACAGACTAGTAAAGTTTTACATGAAAATTTTTAGAAAAAATGTAGATCTTATTCTTTATGTAAAAAAGACGAGGTAGAAACAGTTCATTCTACCACTTAGTTCACTAATAGCAACGACACTTTTCTTCACTGCCATTCAAAGGATGAATCATTTCTATCCACATCTTTTCAATTAAATACGTGTTTCAAATTTTAATGACTTGTTGATAAAATACATGATTGGTGCTGAAATCGTCATAATAATCGCTTCACTTAATGCTAACCAACCATAAGTTGTCCAAAATGCTTGACCGCCACTTGGTACTAGCATAAAGGCAATAAAAAACATACTTACAGTAAAAAATAGACTATTTAGACACATTCTAACAGGAATACTTGGTACCTTTTTTTGTAAAAAAGCTGTTAAGCTCAACGCAAATAATGTTTGCGCTCCACCAAACAGAGCATCCATTACACCGAAACCAAAAAATAAGTTAAAAAAGATAACGCCGCCTAAAACACCCCACATCAATTTGCGATTGAAAACGACTAGGTGATTCAAACTTTCTGAAATTCTAAATTGAATCATACCAGAAGAAACTGGCCGAACCAATAAAGAGAGGACAATATATAAGCCCATAATGATACCATTGGCTAAGACTGTTCTTAGCTTTCGATTGGCTTGAAACGAATTTTGCATACTTTTTCCTTCTTTCTCCGAGTTTTTTTACAAGGGATGGTTGATGAACCTTGGTTACAATTGCAACAGTTCACATTCTAATATGGAAAGTCAAAATAGTCAATGAAAGCCCTGTTTTACTTTGCACTTATTTGCAGTTTTCACCTCTCATGCATTGTTTCGTGCCTTTTTCTAGTCATTTTTTACTTTTTTAAGCAATCTTTATTCGCAGAAGTTCCTCCCTCTGGTATAATGGACAATAGCGATTCAAAGGAGGAGCTCAATGAACATTCACTACTATCTTATTATCAACGAGCAGGCAAGTAGCGGCAATGGCCGAAAAGTCGCTAGAAAAGTGATTCAACAACTCAAGCAACAAGAACTTAAATATACGGCTCTTTACACTGATTACGCTGGACATGAAAAAGAATTGACGAAGGAACTTGCAGAAACAACTTTACTTCCTTGGTCTGAAGACTTAGACGTTTCAACTTTTCCAATCCTAGTCGTGCTAGGCGGCGATGGCACACTACATAATGTCATTAATTCATTACTTCCATATGATTCAGCTATTCCTTTAAGCTATATTCCATGCGGCTCTGGAAATGATTTTGCACGAGGGGTGGGATTATCAAGGAATATTGATAAAGCATTGCATCAAATCCTGCGCACCAGACGACCAAAAGAAATTCAAACGATTCATTATGTAGAAGCCAACCAAGAAGAAATCGGCTTAGCCACCAATAATGTTGGCTTAGGGTTAGATGCGGCAATCGTGGAAAAAACCAACGAATCGTCATCAAAAAAAGCCTTAAATAAATTTAAGCTTGGCTCGCTTTCCTATATTTCTTCAATCATTCATGTCTTTTTTAAACAAAAAGGCTTTCCAATTTTAGTTGAAATGAATGGTAAACAATACACATTTAATCGTGCTTTCCTATGTACGGTCACAAATCATCCTTATTTTGGCGGGGGCGTATCAATTATACCGACGGCCAATCCTCGCAAAGCAGTCGTGGACTTAGTTGTCGTGGAACGAATCAATATTTTTAAAATTTTGTGGCTTATTTTCCTATTGCTTCGCCAAAAACAAGGGAAATCTAAGCATTTTCATCATTTTCAATCAAGCAAAATTCGAATTGTTTCGACGATTCCACAAACCATTCACGCAGATGGCGAGATTTTAGGCAAACGAAGTATTGATATGGTTTATACCACACAAAAACGTTTGTTTTGGTTTTAACTGAGTCCCTTAAGGTTGAAAAAGAGTGCCATAAGTCAAAACGACTTATGGCACTCTTTCCTTTTCTCACATAAATTGATAAGGCGTCGTATCCTTCATTCCAATCATTGGATCAACAGCATTTGTTTGAATAATTTCGACTGTTAGTCGTGGTTCTTTTGGTAATGGTTCTTCGACAACTTTTGTCGCTTTCTTTGCTGTTTCTGGGGTTGACTCTTCCCCTTCATCAGCAAATAGCGAAACTTCTTGTACCGTTGTGTCAACTAATTGCTCGTCTGTTTCTTTGATCTGATTGGCTTTCTTTGATTGCTGTTCAGTTTCATAAGAGACAGCTTTTGTTTCCTTTTCAGTAAATGGATGGTCTGCCGTTAAACCTTCTTCATAGGCTTCTAACTGAGTTCTAGTCGTTAAGGTCATTTGTTCTGCGTTCACGATTCGTTCTTTTAGCATCGTCATGCGACTAGCCGATTCGTTTTTGACACATGTTTCAAAAGCAGAAACCTCACCTAGTAGAATTAATAATTCTTTACTACGTGTCACTGCTGTATACAGCAAATTTCGTTGCAGCATTCGGCTATACTGATGAACCATTGGCAGTAACACCATGCGGAATTCACTACCTTGCGCTTTATGAATCGAACAACAATACGATAGCGTAATTTTATTCCATTCATTTCTTTTATACGTTACTTCATTATTATCAAACTGTAAAACCAACTCGTCCACTTTGTCCTCTGAGTCTTTGGCTAAAGTAATTCCGACGATTTCTCCCATATCTCCATTGAACACATTTAATTCTGGCGTATTGACTAGTTGCAAAACTTTGTCCCCAATCCGATAGACGGTGTCATTCCATTTGACTTCTTTTTTCTTACCATCATTTGGATTGAAGATTTCTTGCATCATCTTATTCAAGGCATCAATGCCGGCTGCGCCACGATACATTGGCGCTAAAACTTGGATATCTTGTGGCGTAAACCCTTTTGCTTTTGCCTTTGTGACGATTTGTCGAATGTATTCTTCGATATGACCAATATCACTTGCAAAGAACGAGCGATCCTTTTGATTTTTTTGAAAATCAGCAGGCAACTTTCCTTCTTTAATTTCATGGGCAAGAGGAATAATACTTGAACCGTCTCCTTGACGATAAATTTCGTTTAACTCACATTTGGGAATTTCGTTAATTTGCAATAAGTCATGTAAGACTTGACCTGGACCGACAGACGGTAGCTGATCCTTATCACCAACAAAAATCACTTGCATGTTTGTCGGAATAGCTTTTAATAACGTATTGGCTAACCAAGTATCCACCATTGACATTTCATCTACAATTAGCAAACCGCCTTCTAATTCTTTGGCGGTTAAACTCGGATTTTTTTCACGACCTGTCAAGCCTAACAAACGGTGGATGGTACTTGCAGGTAAACCTGTCGTTTCGTTCATGCGTTTCGCTGCTCGCCCAGTTGGCGCCGCTAGCAAGATTGGAAACATCTCCTGCGTGTAGTTTTTGAGATCTAATGAAAGACCATTTAGTTCCGCAAACAACGAGACAATCCCATTAATAACAGTTGTTTTCCCTGTTCCGGGCCCTCCAGTTAAAATAAATAACGGCGATTTAATCGCTTCTTCAATCGCTGCTTGTTGCGAGTCGCCATACTGAATATTTAAACGTTTCTCAATCATTCGGATATTTTTTTGGACTTCTTCTTCCTCGTAATGAATTTCTTTTTTACGAGAAAGTAAACGTTGAATCGAAGTACCAATGCCCCATTCAGAAAAATAGAGACTGTTCTCAAAAAGTTTAGTCTCTTCTTGTTGGATTTTTCCATGTTCGACTAACGTAATGATTTCATTGGCCACTTGATCAGGTGAGATTTCCACTGGGCGACTTGCTTCCAAGGTCCGAATCGCTTCTTCTAACAAAACATCTGCTTGAACATACGTATTGCCTGAGCGAATGGAGTGTTCAAACACTTCATGTAAAATCGCTGCCCGAATTCGAACAGCAGAATCCGCCTGAATGCCGATTTGTTCAGCAATATTGTCCGCTCGTTTAAATCCGACTCCCTCAATATCTTCAACTAACTGATAAGGATTTTCTTGAATCACAGAAAGGGTTTCTTCTTGATAGGTTTGATAAATTGAAAAAGCTAACTGACTACCGAAGCCGTATCGATTTAGTCCCACAATCACTTGCTCCATCCCGTGATTCAAGCGAATTGTTTCGACGATTACTTGACGTTTTTTTTCATTTAAAACAGTAACTTCTTCCAAAACACTCGGGTCATCAATAATTCGGTCAATCGCACTTTCCCCTAATACTTCAACAATTTTTTCAGCAGTTCGTTTACCAATGCCAGGAAATTTGTCACTTGATAAATAGTTAACCACCCCACTAGCCGAAGTCGGTCTTTCTTGCTGATAACTATCCACCTGAAACTGTCTGCCATAACGAGGATGGTCCACAAAATGACCAAAGAAACGATAGGGTTCCTCTTCTTGAACTTGGCCAAAACTACCAGTTACTACAATTTCTTTTTCTAAATAATCTGTATTTGTATCGGTCACATTTACAAGAACGACTTTATAAAAATTACTGGGATTTTCAAAAAAGATTGCTTGTACAGTCCCAACAATAAAGGCTTTTTCTTCGTCCTCACCAAAAAGTGTTACCACTACAAGCCCTCCTTTCTGTTGTGTGCTTATTGTGCTTTTTCTTTAGCTAAAAAAGACGTATCATTCCATAACGTTAAGTCGTACGGCATGTTCCTTGATGCCTCTTTGGTTTCAAGGATTGAAAGGCTATTGTTTAACAGCCCGCCCATTGTCCGTAATTCTGATAATGGTTTACCAGCCATCGCTTGGATTGCCGCCGTCAGCGCTGCTCCGTGTCCGACAAATAGAACTGGACCTTCGTGCTGCTTCGCCGCTTCAGCAACTGTTTCTGAAATCCGTTGAATCGCTTGCTCGATTGGTTCACCATCAAAAATTGTTGGATCATACAAATCTAAACGATGCCGTAAATGATCTAATTCTTCTCCATAAAAATTACGCATTTCTTCAATATATTGTCCTTCTAGACGACCTAAACCTAATTCTTTTAAAGTATCTGTATAAACAATTTCAACTGGATGAGTCAATTCTTGTTGAATTCCCCGCGCAGTATTTTTGGCACGTAATAGCGGACTAGAATAAATTTTTTCAAACGGAATATCTTGTAAATATTGGCCTAATTGTTTAATTTCATCATAACTAGTTGGTAATAACGGCGAATCCCCTGTCATTCCTTGAAATCGTTTCTGTTGATTCCATTCAGTTTTTCCATGTCGTGTAAAATATAATTTCATGTAACTTCTCCAAACTTCTTTATCTCTTCATATGTCTTTCTAGTTTATCACTTCCCTGCGAAAATATCCATGGAAGTTTCTAGTAATCCAAGCAAAATAAGCCTAGAACAAAAATCTAAATTGTTTTTTGTTCTAGGCTTGGAAATTGGCCAACAGTATAAATAAAACCACTTTCTTCTGACATTTTTGAAAAAAGCGCTACTGTCTTAACTTTTTTTAATCCAATTTATCATTTTCATAATGATGCGTCAGTTCTAAGTTCGGAAAATTTTGCTGACGTAAGGCTTCATAAACAATTAGTGCGGCAGTGTTAGAAAGATTCAACGAGCGCACATGTTCATCATTCATAGGAATTCGGATACACTTTTCTTCGTTTTCTCGCATAAACGTTTCTGGTAAGCCCGTTGTTTCTTTTCCAAAAAGGAAATAATGGTCCTCGCCATCATTATAATTGACCTCGCTGTATGTTTGGTGAGCAAATTTGGTTACTAAATGCAAGTGTTTGCCTGCCACATGGGCTAAAAAGGCAGCCAAATCTTTATGATACGTAATATTTACATCATTCCAATAATCTAATCCGGCACGTTTTAAGTGTTTATCATCTGTTGAAAATCCTAAAGGTTCAATTAAATGCAACGGTGTATTCGTCGCTGCACATGTCCGTGCAATATTTCCAGTATTTGCTGGAATTTGTGGTTCAAATAAAACAATATGGTTCGTCAACTATCTTCAGCTCCTCAAATATCAATCGTGTTCATTTTAGCATAAATTCAAAATAAATAGCGCCCACAATACTTATTTTCAAAAAAAAACCGCATGACGCGATGATGTCAGGCGGCAGCTATTCTAACCAATAAAAAAAACGTACCGTCTCGGTGTCTAGCACGGCGAGTCGTTACGTTAGTGAAGGTCTCTTCACTAACTTTTATCAGAACAGGACCCTGATAAAAACCAATGAAAAAACAACTTGTAAGTAATATAACACCAATGTCACTTTATTGCAAGACTTTTTTAGGATTTTCTTCACAAAAAAGTCTATCTTTTACGACCTACTAACAAGCGGACGTCAATCGTGATTTTTTCCAATGGTCGCTGTTGTAGCTCGGCTTTAACTTTTTGAGAAACTTGCCACTCTAATGGCGACATTTCTAATAAATCCAACCGTCTTTCCTCGGGAATGTCAAAGCAATAAGTTATTCGTTCATCTACTTCCACAGCTAATTCCTCGGCAAAACGTTGGACTACTTTTTGATTGGAATAACTTTGTTTCTTTTCGTCATTGGGATAAAAAGCCGCTCGTAATTCCTTTAAATAATTCTCTTCAGGAATAATTTTAATCACAGTCCCGTCAGCTTTTAGTACTCGCCGAAATTCTTGATAATGTGAAGGAGAAAAAATATTCAAAATCGTATCAAGCCCTTGATCCGCAAATGGCAAATTCGTTAAATCCGCCACACACCAAAACGCATCAATTGGCTGATTACTTGCTAAATAGATTCCTTCCTTTGATAAATCAAACCCGATTTTCAGTCCAGATAAGCCTGCTTGACTTAACTCAGCTAGAAAACTCCCTTCACCACAACCAACATCGACTACTGTTTTATTTTGAGGAAGATAGTGCATAATTTTGTTTAAAACAGGCGCGTACATGCCACTTTGAATCATTTTTCCTCGAGAAGTAAACATTTTTTTATTATATTCTGTCTGAACGCCATGATTTAGAAAGTATAACGTGCCTTTCTTGGATAAATCAAATTGATGCCTCTGTTGACAAATCAGACCAACCCCTTCTACATGCATTGGTTGATGACAAGTTGGACAGCGAAATACAGCTGCTTCTTTTTTCAATAATTGTTGTGCTCGTTCAATTTTCTTTAACATTTAAAACTCCTTACGTTCATCAAATGAACATTTTCTCTTATAAAAAGTTGCACTCTTTTTTTCAGGGCTATGGTAGTAAGCAGAATTATGGTACAATGCCTGTGAAGAAAAAGCAAGGAGCGATAAGAAATGATTAAAGAATTCTGTGCCGAAAATTTCACTAAGATTCCCCAAGCCATTCAAAAAGGTGCGAATCGCATCGAATTATGCGATAACTTAGCCGTGGGTGGAACGACGCCAAGTACTGGTGTTATTGAAGAAGTCTTAGCATACGCTGGCGAACATTCTGTACCAGTGATGACAATCATTCGTCCTCGTGGCGGCAATTTTGTCTATAATGATATTGAATTAAAAATTATGCATACCGATTTAATCGAAGCAAAGAAATTAGGAACCGACGGCATTGTTATTGGCTGTTTAACTGAGGACGGTTGGTTAGATGAAGAAGCTTTGGACTTATTCATTGAAACAGCTGAAGGCTTGCAAATCACTTTCCATATGGCTTTTGATGCCTTGTCGAAAGAAAACCAATTTAAGGCGATCGACTGGTTAGCTGAGCGTGGTGTGACGCGTATTTTAACTCACGGCGGGCCAGCTGGTACCCCTATCGAAGACAACTTTGATCATTTAAAAGAATTAATTGCCTACGCAGATCAACGGATTCTTATTTTACCAGGTGGCGGTATTTCCACAGAAAACGTTCAAACTGTGATGGACACTTTAAAAGTCACAGAAGTCCATGGCACAAAAATTGTTTAATTTCTTGTATCTAAAAAAGTGAGGTAGCCGTCGTATTAACGGCTATCTCACTTTTTTGATTTCAAGCAAACCAACGAATCCTTTTACCTTAGTCTCATGATAAATAAGTGCAATTTTTTAAACAAAATAACGCATAAACATGCTGGCAATATTGAAATAAATTAATACACTGGTTAAATCACTTAAGGTAGTAATAAACGGGCCACTGGCAACTGCGGGATCAAACCCTAATTTATCCATTAACATTGGGATTAAACTCCCTGCTAAATTCGCCACAGTAATTGCACAGAGCATTGCCATCCCAATCACAAATCCAAGCGGAAGATTATGTTGCCACACGCCAACCACAATCATAATGGTTAAACCTGTCACAGCCCCCGTCACTAGTCCCGTGAGCACTTCACTTAAGATTAAGCGACCAAAATTACTATCCTTTTCATCTTTCATAGCCAAACGGCGTACCGCGACCGCCAATGATTGTGTCCCGGCATTGCCGGCTGTTCCAGTAATTAAAGAAATAAAAACGGCTAAAATACTCGCTTCGCTAACTAACGACTCATAATTACTGATTAACGAGGCCGTAGACATCCCTAAAAACAGCAGCGTAATTAACCAAGGTAATCGTTTAGAAGCGGCTTTTAAAGGGTTCTCACTAACTTCTTCAACGTCGACCCCAGCTAAACCAGAGTAGTCGCTAGCGGCCTCATCATCGATAACATCAATAATATCATCAACTGTTACAATCCCCAACAAATGATCATCATAATCTGTAACTGGCACAGCTAAGAAGTCATAGTCCCGAATTGTTTGCGCGACATCTTCTTGGTCATCGCCAACATGAACTGAAATAACCCGTTCATTCAAAATATCAGCAATCAAGGTATCATCATCATTAACAATTAAATCCCGCAACGAAATAACGCCGACTAAATGATTTTCTTGGTCGACTACGTAAACGTAATAGATTGTTTCTGCCATGTCCGCTTGATTCTTTAAGACGTACATCGCAGAACGCACTGTTTGATTCGCCACAATCGAAACAAATTCGGTGGTCATAATCGCCCCAGCAGTTTCATCTTCGTAATGAAGTAACTCTTTAATTTCGCCTGCTTCTTCACTACTTAACAAACTAAGATATTTCGCCTTTTGACTTTTATCTAACATATTTAGTAAATCCACCGCATTATCGGTATACATCTCAGCTAACATATCGGCTGCATAACTTGGGCGCATTTCAGCTAAATAATCTTTCATATTCTCATTATCTTCTTCGATAACATCAAACATATCCGCTAGTTCTTTCGGAGATAGGTAATTGTATAAATGTTGTCGGTCTTTTTCATCTAACGATTGGTAAAATTGTCCTTGTTCATAAATGTGTAACGCTAAAAATAGCTCACGAAATTCGTTCATTTGTTGATTTTTTAGCGTTTCTAAAAGAAGGGCAAATTGCTCTTCCATTTCTTGGCCTTCATTCATCTTACACTTTCCCCTCCTGCCTCTTTATTATTATAACGTATCATCTACACTTTTCATATCCTCCGCTAGTGGGGAAATCAGATGAACCGTTTCTTTGGTAAAAGGATGAGTAAAAATCAGTTCCATGCAATGCAACGCTTGCCGCTCAATTCCTTGATCCATCTTTCCATGATACATCTCATCCCCTAACAATGAACAGCCAATTGCTTCAAAATGTACCCGAATTTGGTGTGTTCGTCCTGTATGGAGCTGAATGCGCACAGCTGCTGCTTTGGCTCCTCTTTTTGCGAGCCAATATTCTGTACTAGCAAATTGACCTGTTTCGATAACTTGGCGTTTTAATAAAGAGGACAAGTCGCGCCCAATTGGCTTTTCAATCAATTGATGCTCGTTTAACTGCTCAATCGCTCCACCAACAAGGGCATAATAAATTTTTGTCACCTTTTTTTCTCGTAATTCTTGGTCAATTAAAGCATGAGCAAAGCCGTGTTTCGCAAATAACATCAGCCCAGAAGTATCTCGATCTAAACGAGTCACGACATGAATGACTTGATTCACGTAATTTTGTCGCTTGTAATAGCCCTTAACACGATTCGCCATCGTTCCTGAAGGATGATACTGAGCAGGTATTGAGGCAATGCCAGCAGGCTTATTAACTACTAAAAAATGATCATCTTCAAACACAATTTCAATCGGTTCATCATCTGTTAATAATGTCTCATGTTCCGCTTCATCTGGAATCGTCATTTTAACGACATCGCCAGTTTGTAAAGGATAGATGGCATTTTGAACGGTCCCATTCACTTGAATTTTACCACCCTGAAATTTCACCTTAGCTAATAACCCTTTTGAAACACCTTGTTCCTTTAAAAAATATTTCACTTGTTGTGTTGTTTCTTTGTCATATGTCCATTGAAATTCCATCGTTTAATTAATCCTCACCAATAAAGGCATCTTTCACTCGATGCCAAAAATGCATGTGCCGATAAGAGGCAAAATGAATCCGTTCGTCTGCAATTCGATAGCAGACAGAAGCGATATTTTCTTGATAAATATCTAATTGGTCCACCGTGACAAAATAATCATCACTTTCCTGTAATTTAATCTCCAGCCACTCCGTATGTGCGATTACAATCGGTGACCCCAATGTTCGAAAGACACGATTGTTTAAGGAGGCGATTTCGGTTAACTGAAACGCATTAATGCTAGGATGCAAAACAGCCCCACCAATACTTTTATTATACGCAGTAGAGCCGGTTGGGGTCGAAATCGACAACCCATCACCACGAAATCGTTCAAACAGTTCGTCTTTAATAAACACATCGCCCACCATCGTCCGGTTTCCTCGTTTAATTGTTGATTCATTTAATGCTAAAAAATGTTTATCTGGTTTCCCATCTCTAAACCGAATCCGCACATCTAATAATGGATAACTCGTACTTTTTTCACGATGAATACACAAACTCTCAACTAGTTCTTTTAATTCATAATCACGCCAATCTGTATAGAAACCCAAGTGTCCGGTATGTACACCTAAGAAACTTACTTCGTTTAACAGATGATTAAATCGATGAAAAGCGGAAAGAAGCGTACCATCTCCGCCGACTGAAATCACAAGTTCAGGTTGACGATTGTCTATTTGAATTTGATTTTGCTCTAATAGTGTTGTCAGTTGTTTTGTGACTTGTTTCGATTTTTCTTCCGAGTTATGAACAATCGCCACTTTCATAAGCAGACTCCTTTACTGATTTTCTGGTGTTTCGTTTTTAATTTGCTTATAGTATTCGTTTTCTAGCAATCCACGGCCATGAGAGAAGTAATGTTGTGCTTCTTGAATTTCTTCACGAATAGATGACATTTCTTCATCTAATAAATAGGCTGCCTCTGCCGCTCGCTGAAGGCGTTCTTTCATTTCTTCAGGAAAGACACCTTGATATTTATAATTCAAAGAATGTTCAATCGTTGCCCAAAAATTCATGGAGAGTGTCCGAATTTGGATTTCGGCCAAAATAATCTTTTCCCCGGTGACTAATTGTACAGGATATTCCACCACCACATGGTACGAACGATAGCCACTTTCTTTTTTATTTTCAATGTAGTCCCGTTCTTCCACAATTTTTAAGTCTTTACGATTTCTTAAAAGTGCGACTACCTGGTAAATGTCTTCCACAAATTGGCACATAATCCGCAAACCAGCAATGTCTTGCATTTCTTCTTCAATCCGATTTAAAGGAATATGCCGAATAGCCGTCTTTGTCAAAATACTATCTACTGGTTTCACACGTCCTGTAACGAATTCAATTGGTATGTGTTTATCTTGCTCCCGAAATTGTTTACGAATACCTCGTAGTTTTACTTTTAATTCGCTGACCGCCTGTTCATATGGCGCTAAAAACAGCTCCCACTCTCGTTCCATGGTAGATCCCTCAATTTCCTTGAATTTCATTCACTGATTATTTTACCACAGTCCTTCCTAAAATAGGGTGTTATTCGCTATTTGATTTCCAAACGCCTTTCATTAGAAAAAATTTTCACAGAGAAGACCACTTTTCTTGACGGAAACCTATATAATATGTGAAAATTGGAGTGATTTAAGAAAGAGAGAGAACCCCATGAGTGAGCACTTAGAAATTGAATTTAAAACATTAGTTAGTCCGCAAGATTTCAAACGATTAAGCGACCATTTTGCTATTCAAAAAACGGACTTTTTTACGCAAACAAATCATTATTTTGATACGGACGATTTTCAATTAAAAGCACAACGAATGGGCTTAAGAATTCGCGTATTAGCAGATCGTGGTGAGTTAACCTTAAAAGTTCCTGCGCCAGAAGGATTATTAGAAATCAATGACCCTTTATCGCTTGAGACGGCGAACCACTTTATCAAAAGGAATCAACTCCCTACTGAGGGGGCTGTGGCGAAGAAATTACAAGAATTAGGGATTGAAATCGCCTCGATCCATTTAATTGGTTCATTAAAAACAGCACGTGCAGAAAAACAAATTCCTCAAGGACTACTTGCGTTAGACGAAAGTTGGTATAACCAACAGCACGATTTTGAATTAGAGTTAGAAGTTACTGAAGCTGAAAGCGGCAAGCAAGCGTTTCAAACATTAATGGCTGATTTGAACATTCCCATTACGCTTGCACCTAACAAGATTCAACGCATGATGCGGACCACTGCCCCTTAGTATTCGAAGCACTGACGTTCTGGCACCTGTATTTGAAAAAGCATGGCATTGGAGGAAGTATGAATGGTTGAAATTTATTTGTTCGTCAATCCTTTAGGCGGCGTCTGTTTAGAAATTGAAAAAGAAATTATACAATTGTCTGTTAACGACAAGAAGAAAATACAATTGCGCTTTATTCCTTTATTAAACATGAAAACGATCAATGAATTTTTGAGTCGTCAACATATTCCGATCAATGACATTAAACGACGGAATCGAATTTTTGAAGATTTATACTCAGCCGCTCTTGACTATAAAGCAGCACAGTTACAAGGCCGAAAAAAAGGCCGACAATTGTTGATTGGCTTACAAAAAGCAGTAGCTGAAGACGGTCTAGCTTACTCTCCTGAGTTATCAGAAGAACTACTTCTAGCGGCCGGCGGGGATATTGATATGTATCGTAAAGACCGACAATCAGATTTTGTCAAAGAATCTTTCCAAACCGACCAAAAAGTTGCTCGAGAAATGGGGATTAAACAACATCCTACCGCAGTCGTTTACAACTATACTTGCGAGAACGATTTCGGCATTTTAGTCGAAAATTTTGAAAACATGGATGAAATTAAACAACTGTGTCGTGTCCATCCACATAACGAACCGTTGCTGAACCAAGGTGACGCAACCTTTGAATTTAAACGTCGCTCCAATTATCATTTTCCAAATGGACATTTACATTTATTATAAAAAAGAAGGACCATATAGCTGTATAATACGCCTCCAAAATTAGAACAAAAATCTAACTTTGGAGGCGTATTTAAACTAGCAAAATATGATTATGCATTCAAGAACAAAGTAGTAAAAGCTTATCAAAATGGAGAAAAGATGCTATCAAA